>OLNW01003478.1_pt1 | contig 12098 bp, 14 predicted proteins | sample 1672121 | NCBI WGS metagenome assembly OLNW01 (sample SAMEA3136648, study PRJEB25190) | human gut metagenome
TGCAGTGCGAGGAAATGACCAACCGCATGGGTTTCCTCTCCAAGCACCCCACCACAGGAAAGCCGATCCCGTCTCCGTTTATCAACATCGGCATCAACTACATGAACCAGGCGGTTCGGCTCTGGAATGAGATTTTCCAGATCGTGAAAGAAAACTGCAGTACGGAATACGGCGAGTCAACGCCGCAGGACGACCTTATGGAACGCCTGCTCCGTGCGAGAAAGGGGTAACACCATGTTTGAAAAAGTAAATCCCTGCCACCCGGATAAGGTGGCAGACAGAATTGCCGGTGCGCTTGTCGACCTGGCATACAAGAAAGCAGAAAATCCCCGCATCGCTGTTGAAGTCCTCATCGGTCACGGCGTGTGCCACATCATTGCGGAGGCTTCGGTGAGTATTCCGATAGAGGAAATCACCGCCGCCGTTCACCGCATTGCTGGAAACCTCGCTGTGGACTATGTGGAAGTGCCGCAGGACGGTCACCTTGCCGACAACCAGGCAGACGGTGTCCGCTGCGGCGATAACGGCATCTTCAAGGGAATGCCCGTAACCGAGGAGCAGAAAATGCTGTCGCAAATCGCACGGAATATTTTCTCCGTGTATCCCTTTGACGGCAAATACATTCTGGACGGTGACCGGCTCATCCTCTGCCAGAGCAATGCAGAGACACAGCATCTGCGTGAGATTTATCCCGATGCGGAAATCAACCCGCTCGGCGACTGGACGGGCGGCACCGATGTGGACACCGGCGCGACTAACCGTAAGCTCGGCTCGGATATGGCCGACTCCGTGACCGGCGGCGGTCTGCACGGCAAGGATCTGTCCAAGGCGGATGTGTCCGTGAATATCTACGCTTTCCTCAAAGCTCAGGAAACCGGCAAGCCCGTAACGCTCTGCTGTGCCATTGGTGATGACACCGTAGACGGCAGACCGTATGAGAAAATCGTGGAGATTGCTCGAAACTACATCCGCTCGGTCGGCGGCTTCGAGCAGTTTGCGGAATGGGGGCTGGTCTGATGAAAACAACGACCGAGATGCAGCTCGTACCTATCACGAAGCTGGTTCCCTATGTCAATAACGCCCGGACACACAGCCCGGAGCAGATCAATAAGCTCCGCTCCTCACTGCGTGAGTTTGGCTTCATCAATCCCGTTATTATCGACCGTGACTATGGCGTTATTGCCGGTCACGGTCGTATTCTTGCCGCCAAGGAGGAAGGCATTTCTGAGGTGCCGTGCGTCTTTGCCGACCACCTTACGGAAGCCCAGAAGAAGGCCTACATCATCGCCGACAACCGCATGGCAATGGACGCAGGCTGGGATGAAGAACTTCTGCGTGTGGAGATTGAGTCTTTGCAGGCGGCAGATTTTGACCCGCTTCTCACCGGATTTGACGAAAAGGAGCTGTCGAAGCTCTTTGACGATGGCATTGAAGCCGAAGAGGATAATTTTGATGTGGATGCCGAGCTGCAAAAGCCTACCTTCACGAAGCCCGGCGACATCTGGACGCTGGGGCGGCATCGGCTCATCTGCGGCGACAGTACCAAGGAGGAAACCTACACCGCTCTCATGGACGGCCGCAAAGCAAACCTCGTCATCACCGACCCGCCCTACAATGTGAACTACGAGGGCAGCGCCGGGAAAATCAAGAACGACAACATGGCATCGGAGAAGTTTTTCGACTTCCTCTTCGATGCCTTTTCCAATATGGAGAAGGTCATGGCGGACGATGCCTCCATCTATGTGTTCCACGCCGACACTGAGGGGCTGAACTTCCGAAAGGCTTTTGACGCTGCTGGGTTCTATCTCTCCGGCTGCTGTATCTGGAAGAAGCAGTCCCTCGTGCTGGGACGCTCCCCGTACCAGTGGCAGCACGAGCCGTGCCTCTACGGCTGGAAGAAGAAAGGCAAGCACCAGTGGTACACTGGGCGCAAAGAGTCCACCATCTGGGAGTTCGACAAGCCCAAGAAAAACGGCGACCATCCCACCATGAAGCCCATCCCGCTTCTGGCTTATCCCATTCAGAACAGCTCTATGGCAAACTCTGTGGTGCTCGACCCCTTCGGCGGCTCCGGTTCTACGCTCATTGCCTGTGAGCAGACCGACCGCATCTGTTGCACCATCGAACTGGACGAGAAATTCTGCGATGTCATTGTTCGCAGATACATCGAGCAGGTCGGCACGGATGAAAAGGTCAGCGTACTGCGGGACGGAAAAGAATACAAGTTCAACGAGGTGTGTTATGGAGCAGAATAAGCCGGAATACCATGTTGTTTCTCTTTCAGGCGGCAAGGACTCCACCGCCATGCTGCTTATGATGCTGGAAAAAGGAATGCCGGTCGATGATATTCTCTTCTGCGATACCGGCTTGGAATTTCCGGGACTGTATGCGCATCTGGATAAAGTCGAGCAGCATATCGGAAGACCCATTATACGCATCCAAGCGCCGCACTCCTTTGAGTATTATTTCTGTCAGCATCCCATTCGCCGTAAGCGCAGCACCACTTTCGCTGAAAAGTACGGTGCAGACCACCTCGGCTACGGCTGGGCGGGGCCAAAAATGCGCTGGTGTACGGAACGGCTGAAAAACGAGCCGAGGGAACGGTATCTGCGAAAGCTGAGGGAGACCTACACCGTAATCGAGTATGTGGGGCTTGCCGCAGATGAGGGATACCGCCTGGAACGGAAGAATAATCAAAATCCAAACCACCGGCATCCGCTTGTGGACTGGAACATCACAGAAGCGGAATGCCTTCGGTATTGTTATGACCACGGCTTTGATTGGGATGGGCTGTATGAAATATTCTGCAGGGTGTCCTGCTGGTGCTGCCCATTGCAGTCGCTTTCGGAGCTGCGAAAGCTGTACCGGCACTTTCCTGAACTGTGGGAACAGCTGAAAACATGGGACGGTATGACATGGCGAAAGTTCCGCGCAGACTACTCGGTGGAAGAACTGGAGAAACGCTTTGACTTTGAAGAGAAATGGCAGAACGCCGGAAAGCCTCTGAAAAGCAAAGCGTTTTATTCTGCCCTGAAAGACCGATTGCGAGGTGAAAACACATGAAGAATAAGACTTTAACCCTCGGAAGCCTGTTTGACGGCTCCGGGGGCTTTCCGTTGGGCGGACTGCTTGCGGACATCACTCCCGTGTGGGCTTCGGAGATCGAGCCGTTTCCCATTCGGGTGACCACAAAGCGTCTGCCTTTTATGAAGCACTACGGAAACATCTCCGCTATGGACGGCGGCAGGATCGAACCCGTGGACATTATCACTTTCGGCAGCCCATGCCAGGACATGAGCGTGGCAGGCCGAAGAGACGGTCTGGACGGTTCTCGTTCAAGTCTTTTTTATGAAGCCGTCCGTATTATCAAAGAAATGAGGTGTGCCACAGGTGGCAGATATCCAAGATACATCGTATGGGAGAATGTCCCCGGAGCCTTCTCCTCAAACAAGGGCGAGGACTTCAAAGCCGTCCTCGAAGCGGTCATCGGCATCGCCGAGCCGGAGACCGAGGTGCCTATGCCTGAAAAGGCACGATGGCCCTACGCCGACCTATACATGGGAGATGGATGGAGCGTTGCGTACCGAACTCTTGACGCACAATACTGGGGAGTTCCCCAACGAAGACGCCGCATCTACCTTGTCGCAGATCTTGCAGGCGGAGGTGCCGGAAAAATACTATTTGAGTCAGAAGGCTTGTCTGGGTATTCTGCGGAGGGCTTCCGCTCGTGGCAAAGAGCTGCCGGAAGTTTTACGCCTTGCGCTGGAGCGACAGGCTTCGATGGATACAACGGCAGTCTGACGGACGACACTTCCGCCACCCTCGGCGTCAACTGCGGAATGAGTACCGGTCGTAACGGCATTGTTTTGAATGACCAGGGCGGCAACCTCATGGAAGTTTCCGAGGATGTTGCGGCAACGCTCCGAGCAGAAAATCACGGGCATCCGCCCTGCGTGATGGAGTCGGCAGGATTTTGCACCGAGCATTCCGCAAAGAGCCGCACCATCGGCTATGAGGAGGAATGCTCTCCCACGCTCCGTGCTGGGGTCGTTCCCGCGGCGGTCGCACTGGAAAACCATCCGACCGACAGCAGAGTCAAACTTTCCGAGGACGGGAATGTGCAGACACTGACCTCACGCATGGGCACGGGCGGCAACAATGTACCGCTTGTGATGAAGATCCGCTCCGGCTGCGAAGGTGGCGGCAAGGGTGCGCTCATTCAGGAGAATAAGTCCGCGACTCTGTCCTGTAACAACGACCAGACGCTGTTCGAGCCTTGCGGCTGGGACGGCGGACAGGTTTCTCCGACTCTCACCAAACAGAACGCAGGTGGAAATCAGCGTATGCCGGACAAGGACAATTTTACCTGCGTCCTTCAGCCCTTTGGGATCTCCTCCAAGGACTCGAACGCCATGAAGTCCGACAATCCTCACAGCGGCATCTACAAAGCGGAAACCGCACGGACGCTTGACGGCAACGGCGGCAACCCCTCCTGCAATCAGGGCGGCATTGCCGTTGTTGCTTTCACGCAAAATCAGCGTGATGAAGTTCGTGACCTGGGCGACCGCTCCGCTGTGGTGTGCGCCAACGCAGGGACGAAACAGCAGACCTTTGTGCTGCAAGGCTCCATGATCGGCCGCGAGGACAGGAACGGTCCCCAGGGCGATGGCATCAACGAAGATGTCAGCTTTACCCTCAATACGATCGACCGCCACGCTGTCTATACCATGACAACCGGCAGCTTTGCCCAGGTTTCCGAAGATAAGGCTCCTACCGTCCTTGCCCGTGACTACAAAGACCCCACCGCCGTTTGCTACGGCATCGGCAGAGACACCTTCAACCAGGGGCAGAACGCCAAGTTCGCTCCGACCTTTGAAAAGGAGCTTCAGCCGACACTGGTGGCAAAAGGGCCGGGCGCTATCCAAAGCGGATACACCGTCCGCCGTTTGACGCCCACCGAGTGCGCCAGACTTCAAGGCTTCCCGGACAACTGGTGTGCCGACCTCGGCACGGAAAAGCCGTCCGATGAGGAAATGTACTTCTGGCATAAGGTGTTCAAGACCTACTCCGAAGTAACCGGCTGCAAAACGAAGTCCGACAAGCAGGTTGCAAAATGGCTGAAAGACCCGTATTCCGACAGTGCGGAATATAAGATGTGGGGCAACGGCGTGGCACTTCCGTGCGTATGGTTTGTGCTCTGCGGAATTGTGTGGTATGCACAGTCCGGCGGCGATAATGCGCCGATATAATCTACACCGGAAATGTGCAGATATAGCTGGATAAGTGCCCAACCTGACGGTAATATGTGACTACCATAAAACAAGGAGGTCACGAACATGACGATTACAATCCATGCACAGGGCGCAGAGCGCAAGCGGCTGGTGCAGACCATCTCCGTCTGGCTCGGCGTTCCCGCAAAGTACTGTGGCGCACCCACATTCAACTATGAGGTGGATTACTTCACCATTGACCGAAACGGCAGCCTTTCCTTTGATGACCGTGCCGACAGTGAGGTCATTGAACGCCTGCTGCAGCACATCTACGATGAGGGCTTTGACATCGACCAGAGCCACACTGATGACGAGGACGAGCCTTGCGCCGTCTGCATTTCCATGCCGAGGAGCCTGTTCAACGACAGCAACCTGGAAAACCTCAAGGCTCTCATTGCCGCCAAGGGTGGTCTTATCAAGAAAGCTCTCGGAGTCGCTGACCTGCCACTGGAAATCACGGACACGAAGGTATCCTTCCCTTGGTTCCCGGCGACTCCAACCCCGGACGAGATGAAAGCCTATGACACCTTTATCTGCAAGCTGTGCGAAATGGCACGGAATCAGAAACGGATTAACGCAACGGAAAAGCCGACCGACAATGAGAAATATGCATTCCGCTGCTTTCTCCTGCGGCTCGGCTTTATCGGTGCGGAATACAAGACCGCTCGAAAAATCCTGCTGAAGAACCTCTCCGGCTCTTCGGCTTTCAGAAACGGAGGTGCGCAGCATGAGATTTCCGAGTAAAGAGACGGTCGAGCGTATCCGTAAGGAATACCCGGTCGGCACCCGTGTGGAGCTTGTTCAGATGGATGACCCACAGGCACCGCCTGTCGGCACAAAAGGCACCGTGCGAGGTGTGGATGACATCGGCAGCATCATGGTTGCCTGGGATAACGGCTGCGGTCTGAGCGTGGCTTACGGGGAGGATATTTGCCGTAAACTGCTGTAATATACACAGTTTCCGAACCACAAGATCGTGTAGCTTATAGCTCAGATATAACTGGATATAGTGTGCTTTCAGAGGTAATATGTGACTACCGAAAGGGAAAACAAACCAAAACGGAGGTCACAAACATGAGCCAGAGAACAGAAAACCAGGTAGCCGAAATGAAGAAGCAGACCATCGGGGTCGAGGTCGAAATGAACAGCATCACCAGAGAGAAGGCCGCAAGGCTGGCAGCCACCTTCTTTGGTACCGGGCGGTACGAGAACACCGCTTGCCGCAACGGCTACTGCACTTGGTCGGCTTGGGATGCAAGCGGACGGGAATGGAAATTCCAGAAGGACGTCAGCATCGCGGGCCCGGACAGCGAGAAATGCGAGATGGTCACGCCGATCCTCACCTACGTTGACATGGAGACCTTGCAGGAGCTGGTTCGCCGCCTCCGCAAAGCCGGAGCAAAAAGCGATGCCACAAGAGGCTGCGGTGTTCACATCCACATCGGCGCCAAGGGGCACACGCCCCAAACGCTCCGAAACCTCGCAAACATCATGGCAAGCCACGAAGACCTCCTGGCAAGCGCACTGAACCTCGACAGAGGCCGCATCAGCCGCTACTGCCGCACGGTTGACCCCAGATTCCTGGAACGGCTGAACAACAGAAAACCCACCACCATGGCAGCCTTGGCTGATATTTGGTACGGCAGCCAGAACGCCGACTACGGCAGAAGCCAGCACTACAACGACAGCCGCTACCATATGCTGAACCTCCACGCCACCTTCACCAAGGGAACGGTCGAGTTCCGGCTCTTCCAGTTCGATGCCCCGGCAGACGGCAAGCAGAACGGACTCCACGCCGGACAGCTCAAGAGTTACATTCAGCTGTGCCTCGCCCTGAGCCAGATGGCAAAGACGGTCAGAACCGCAAGCCCCAAGCCCCAGCAGAACGAGAACCCCAAATACGCAATGCGCACTTGGCTCCTTCGCCTCGGCTTTATTGGCGACGAGTTCAAGACCGCAAGAGAGCTCCTCACGAAGCGCCTTGACGGGGACGCAGCCTTCCGTAGCGGCAGAGCAGCCGCTTGAAGGACGCAGCCCAGAGGCCCCCGAACCCGCTGATGGCGGGCTTTCGGTGGTAGAAGGCAACTTCGGAAAGGAGTATTTTTTATGGAAAAACGCTATTACATCGCCTACGGCAGCAACCTCAATGTCCGTCAGATGCGGATGCGCTGCCCGTCGGCACGGATCATCGGCACATCGGTTCTCAAGGATTACGAACTGCTTTTCAAGGGCAGCAAAACAGGCTCTTACCTTACGGTGGAAAAGAAGTCCGGCGTCTCAGTTCCTGTTGCTGTATGGGAAGTCACTGCGGATGACGAAAAAGCCCTGGACCGTTACGAGGGCTTCCCGAACTTCTATTACAAGAAGGAGTTGACCCTACCAATCAAGGGTATCCGCACGGGCAAGATCCGCAAGCGCCGGGTATTCGTGTACATCATGCATGAGGACAGGCCCATCGGCATTCCGTCCATTCCTTATATGCAGACCTGCATCCAGGGCTACGACGATTTTGGCTTTGACCGGCTTGTGCTGATAGACGCATATCTCAAATGTGGGGAGGAACATCATGCGGGAAAATAAAATCATCCGAATATCGGTCTGTCCCAGGTGCGGGCAAGCCTACCGGGAGCATCCGGCTCTTTCAAGGCTCGACAACGAAACACTCATCTGCCCGGATTGTGGCACACGGGAGGCACTCGATTCCATCGGCGTAAAACCGGATGAGCAGGAGCAGATCATCGCCTCCATTCACCGCTGCCGCCAGCCGGAATAACGCTGTAAAATACACAGTTTTTACTCCGAATAATCGTGTAGTATATTCTCCGAAATGACTGGATATATCCCGGACATGACGGTAATATACACTCACAACAAAACAAACGGAGGTACACGATTATGTGGAAAGAAAGCAGCATCAAGGTAAACGGCGAGGTTTTTCACTACTGGATGAAGCAGTACGACAAAGGCTCCGAGTGGGGCATCGAGGGCGGACGCATTTCCAAACTCATGCTCAAGCGGGACGGCAAAATCGTCTGCAACTACGACAGAGGCTGGGACATCGAACCCGCCGATGAAAACACACAGCTTGCGCTGGAACTTCTGCTCCACAGCGAGAACTGGTAAGCCACAACAACTCAAAGCAACGGCTCCGAAAGGGGCTGCTGCTCGTTATACGGAAGGTCGCACCGATTTCGGTGGCGGCTATTTTTTATACCCTGGAGGTGGTCTCTACGAGAAAACTGAAAACATATAAGCCCACAAGGTTCATGGAGAAAACCTCCCACTACGATGTGGACGCAGCGGATTATGCCGTCATGTTCATCGAGAGCCTGTGCCACACCAAAGGCACCTGGGCGAGAAAGCCCTTTGAGCTCATCGACTGGCAGGAGCAGATCATCCGGGACATTTTCGGTGTTCTTAAACCCAACGGCTATCGACAGTTCAATACCGCCTACATCGAAATTCCGAAAAAACAAGGCAAATCCGAGCTTGCCGCTGCGGTGGCGCTTCTGCTCACCTGCGGCGATGGTGAGGAGCGCGCCGAGGTCTATGGCTGCGCCGCCGACCGTCAGCAGGCATCCATCGTTTTCAATGTAGCGGCGGATATGGTACGGATGTGTCCGGCGCTCTCTAAGCGGGTCAAGATACTGGACTCCCAGAAGCGGCTCATTTATCAGCCAACGGGCAGTATCTACCAGGTACTTTCCGCAGATGTCGGCAACAAGCACGGCTTCAACACCCACGGCGTGGTGTTCGATGAGCTGCACACCCAGCCGAACCGCAAGCTCTTTGACGTCATGACCAAAGGCTCCGGTGATGCCCGTATGCAGCCGCTGTATTTCCTCATCACCACGGCCGGCAACGATACGAAGTCCATCTGCTATGAGATACACCAGAAAGCCAAGGACATCATCGAGGGTCGCAAGATCGACCACACCTTCTATCCCGTCATCTACGGTGCGGAGGAATCGGACGATTGGACAGACCCGAAGGTTTGGAAGAAAGCCAATCCGTCCCTCGGCATCACGGTGGGCATTGACAAGGTGAAGGACGCCTGCGAGTCTGCCAAGCAGAACCCCGGCGAGGAGAACTCCTTCCGGCAGCTGAGACTGAACCAGTGGGTGAAACAGGCGGTGCGCTGGATGCCGATGGACAAGTGGGACAAATGTGAGTTCGCTGTCTGCGAGGATGACCTGGAAGGTCGCGTCTGCTACGGCGGTCTGGACTTGTCCTCCACAACGGATATTACGGCATTCGTGCTTGTGTTTCCACCGCTGGACGAAACGGATAAATACATCATCCTGCCGTACTTCTGGATACCGGAGGACAACCTCGACCTCCGAGTCCGGCGTGACCATGTGCCATACGATGTGTGGGAACGGCAGGGATACCTCCAAACCACCGAAGGCAATGTCGTTCACTACGGCTACATCGAGAAGTTCATTGAAAGCCTGGGAGAGCGTTTCAATATCCGAGAGATCGCCTTCGACCGTTGGGGCGCTGTGCAGATGGTGCAGAACCTTGAGGGCATGGGCTTCACAGTCGTTCCTTTCGGGCAGGGCTTCAAGGATATGTCTCCGCCCACTAAGGAACTGATGAAGCTGGTGTTGGAGCAGCGCATCGCCCACGGCGGACATCCAGTCCTCCGCTGGATGATGGACAACATTTTCATTCGCACCGACCCGGCGGGCAATATCAAGCCGGATAAGGAGAAATCCACAGAGAAAATCGACGGCGCCGTGGCAACGATCATGGCACTTGACAGAGCTATACGCTGTGGAAACGACAAGGCCGAGTCTGTTTATGACAGTCGAGGTCTTTTATTTATATGAAGGGAGAGTTTATATGGGTATCTTTTCAGGGCTGTTCAAATCCAGGGACAAGCCTCAGAACCGCACATCGGGCAGCAACTACGCCTTTTTCTTCGGTGGAACGACCTCCGGCAAAGCGGTGACAGAACGCTCCGCCATGCAGATGACTGCCGTGTATTCCTGCGTCCGTATCTTGTCGGAAGCTGTCGCAGGACTGCCGCTGCACCTATACAAATACACGGACAGCGGCGGCAAGGCAATGGCGCTCGACCGTGCCATCCGCTGCGGCAATGAGAATGTAGAGAGCGTATACGACACAAGGGGCCTGCTGTTTATCTGAAATTGTAAACTTCTTGCGAACTGCTTGCATATCGCAAGCAAAAGTGGTATACTATATTCGCAAGGAGGCGATAAGCTATGGCAAGAACTTCTAATGTATTCGCGCGTGTAGAGCCTGAAATCAAAGAGCAGGCAGAACAGGTGCTTGATCAATTGGGAATCCCCATGTCCAATGCGGTCAGTATGTTTCTTCGGCAGATCGTTCTGCAGCGTGGCATTCCGTTTGAAATGAAACTGCCGGAGCGCAAACCGGTGGCTTTCGGATCTTTAACAAAGGAGCAGCAGGATGCAGAGCTTGAGAAAGGCATGGCAGATATCCGTGCCGGTCGCACCCATTCCGCACAGAGCGTCATGGATGAACTGAAAAGGGATTACGGCGTATGAATTGGGAAGTAGAATTCACCGATCAGGCAAGGCGCGACCTACGGGATATTCTGGACTACATCTCCTATGAATTGCAGGAACCGCAGGTCGCAGTAAAACTGGTGCGGCAGATCACAAAAGAGATCCTCTCTTTGGAGCAGCTGCCCATGCGGTATCGGCTTTATGATGAGGAACCTTGGAAAAATCAAGGCTTGCGCTGTTTCCCGGTCAAGAACTATCTCATTTTCTACTACCCGGACGAAACCAAAAACACGGTTTATGCCGTCCGTATAATTTATGGTGGACGGGACATCAGCCGTCAACTGAGCGAAACCGAAACGATCTGAATTCAACACAACGAGAGCATCTGTCTACGGACAGGTGCTTTTCTTTTGCCCATTTTGAAGGAGAGTGATTTAGGTGGGTATTTTTTCAGGACTGTTCAAATCCAGGGACAAGCCTCAGAACCACACATCGGGCAGCAACTACGCCTTTTTCTTCGGTGGAACGACCTCCGGCAAAGCGGTGACAGAACGCTCCGCCATGCAGATGACTGCCGTGTATTCCTGCGTCCGTATCTTGTCGGAAGCTGTCGCAGGACTGCCGCTGCACCTTTATAAATACACGGACAGTGGTGGCAAGGCAATGGCGCTCGACCATCCGCTCTACCGCTTGCTCCACGATGAGCCGAACCCGGAAATGAGTTCCTTCGTATTCCGGGAAACGCTCATGACGCACCTACTCCTCTGGGGCAACGCTTACGCTCAGATCATCCGAAACGGCAAGGGCGAAGTGGTGGCGCTGTACCCGCTTATGCCCAACCGCATGGAGGTCAACCGGGATAAAAACGGCAAGCTCTACTACCTCTATTCTACCCAGTCCGACGATGCACCCACCATGAAAGGCTCAACGGTCTATCTTGACCCAGCCGAAGTGCTTCACATTCCCGGTTTGGGTTTTGACGGCTTGGTGGGCTACAGTCCCATCGCTATGGCGAAGAACGCCATCGGCATGGCGATCGCCTGCGAGGAGTACGGCGCGAAGTTCTTCGCCAATGGGGCCGCTCCGGGCGGTGTGCTGGAACACCCCGGCACGATCAAAGATCCGCAGCGTGTGCGGGAGAGCTGGCAGTCCACCTTCGGCGGCAGCGGCAATGCAAACAAAATTGCCGTATTGGAAGAAGGCATGAAGTACACGCCAATCGGTATCTCGCCGGAGCAGGCGCAGTTTCTTGAAACACGCAAATTCCAAATCAATGAAATCGCTCGAATTTTCCGAGTGCCGCCCCACATGGTCGGTGACCTGGAAAAGTCGA
>OLNW01003479.1_pt1 | contig 12098 bp, 9 predicted proteins | sample 1672121 | NCBI WGS metagenome assembly OLNW01 (sample SAMEA3136648, study PRJEB25190) | human gut metagenome
AAGCACGGTGAGAAACAACATCGTCATATTTGTCCAACTTTTTGGGCGCACTTCACTTCCGGGCGGTTACTTCTTATTGTCATCGTTATGATGCTGCTGCTTATGCAGATAGATGCTGAACACAACACCGAATACCGCATTTCTGTAAGCAGCAAGCCGCCGCAGGGTAATTCAAACTCTGCGGCGGCTTCTTTTCTCTCTCTATGTTAGGAAGCTGGGGGGCTTAGTAAGCGACACCCCAGTAGATCATTTTTTTGGCGGCGCGGCCGCAGATGGGGCAGGTGTCGGCCAGGTGCTCCTGGGCGAAGGGGACGCAGCGGGAGGTCATGCCGGCCTCTTCCTTCATCTTCAGCTCGCAGTCCAGCTCGCCGCACCACATGGTTTTGATGAAGCCGCCGTGTTCGGCCTGGAGCTGCTTGGCCTCCTCCAGGGAGAAGGCGGGGAAGGTGTGCTCCTCCAGGTTCTTCTTGGCCCGCTGGTACAGGCCGTCGTGGATGGCGTCCAAGGTGGCCTTGGCGGTCTCCTCCAGGGTGTCCAGGCTGACGAAGACTTTCTCGCCGTTGTCCCGGCGGACCAGGACGCACTGGTTCTTCTCGATGTCCTTCGGGCCGATCTCCACGCGCAGGGGCACGCCCTTCATCTCGTACTCGGCAGCCTTCCAGCCCATGGACTGGTCAGAGTCATCGATCTTGGCGCGGATGCCGGCGGCCTTCAGGCGGTCCAGCAGGGCGTTGGCGGCATCCAGAACGCCGTCCTTGTGCATGGCAACGGGGATGACCATGGCCTGGACGGGGGCGATGCGGGGGGGCAGGACCAGACCGTTGTTGTCGCCGTGGGTCATGATGAGGCCGCCGATCATCCGGGTGGACACGCCCCAGCTGGTCTGGTGGGGGTGGTGCAGGGTGTTGTCCTTGCCGGTGAAGGTGATGTCAAAGGCCTTGGCGAAGCCGTCGCCGAAGTAGTGGCTGGTGCCGGACTGGAGCGCCTTGTGGTCGTGCATCATGCACTCGACGGTGTAGGTCTCCTCGGCGCCGTTGAACTTCTCCTTGTCGGTCTTCTGGCCCTTGACCACGGGCATGGCCAGGACGTTTTCCAGGAAGTCGGCGTAGATGTTCAGCATCTGCTGGGTCTCGGCGCGGGCTTCCTCAGCGGTGGCGTGCATGGTGTGGCCCTCCTGCCACAGGAACTCCCGGTGACGCAGGAAGGGGCGGCTGGTCTTCTCCCAGCGCAGCACGGAGCACCACTGGTTGTACAGCTTGGGCAGGTCCCGGTGGGACTGGATGACGTTCTTATAATGCTCGCAGAACAGCGTCTCGCTGGTGGGGCGGATGCAGTAGCGCTCTTCCAGGGCGTCGCTGCCGCCCATGGTCACCCAGGCGCACTCAGGGGCGAAGCCCTCCACGTGGTCCTTCTCCTTTTGCAGGAGGGATTCGGGGATCAGCATGGGCAGGTAGACGTTCTCGTGGCCCGTCTCCTTAAAGCGCTTGTCCAGCTCTGCCTGAATATTCTCCCAGATGGCGTAGCCATAGGGGCGGTAGACGAACATGCCCTTGATGGAGGAGTAGTCGATCAGCTCCGCCTTTTTGCACACGTCGGTGTACCACTGGGCGAAATCCACCTCCATGTCGGTGATCTGTTCCACTTTCTTTTTGTTATCCTTAGCCATAGTTTCCATCCTTTATTCAAAGTTCCCCGGCGGACCGAAACAGGGGCCGCGCCCAGGTGTTACAGATATGTTCAGATAAAATCTATTGTAGGGCCGAGGGGGGGAATTGTCAAGTCTCTTGGGCCTGCTCTGCATAATCCGCGGGGGATTTTTCCACACTAGGGGAAGAAAAGGGGGAGTGGGGGATGCACAGCATAGGGATCTTGGCCGGGGGCGCGGCCTGCGCAGATCTGCTGGCCCAGGCGCTGCCGCCGGGGCTGTGGGAGCGCTGCCGCCCGGCCTGCGCCGGGGGTATGTATGACCTGCTGGTCGTGGCCCCGGACTGGCCGGTCTCGCGCCCTGTGCCCCCTGGGCTGACCTGCCGGGCGCTGCTCCTGCCGGGGCGCTTGGGGCCGCTGGCAGGGGACTTAGAAGCCGGGTGGGTGGTGAGCTACGGCCTGACGCCCAGGGACTCCCTGACCCTCTCCAGCCTGGGCCAGGACGGCCTGTGCCTGGCGCTCCAGCGGGAGGTGGTCACCCTGGCCGGACGGAGCCTGGAGCCTCAGGAGACGCCCCTGCGGGGCTTTGCGGGGGCGGAGCCGGAGCTGGTCCTGGCCTGGGCGGGCGTGATGCTGCTGGTGGGGGTGCCGGTGGAGCGGATCAGCCGGTATGATTTTGATGGATCAGCTGTCGATATTTCCGCCGCAGATAGTAAACAGTAACGCCCACAAATGGTTTTCGCGGGGATTCAGAAAGCAGACGTTCCATTTCGTTCTGGATCTGTTTTGGGGTACAAGAACCCTTTTTATGTAAGCGCCGGATGATTTGCCGACCACTTTCCCAGGCGTCCTTTCTGCCTTTGACAATACACGTTGCGGTGTCATCGATGCCACCCGTCCGATTGGGGCGGCCATTGAGCTGTAAAATCTGGTTGATGTCCTGCTCGATTGTGTGGATCAATTCGGCACTCCAGCGACCAGATGGGGACGTTGGATGAAATAGAATGATCCCATCTTTGTTGTAACGGATATGAGACATCATCTCTTGATCCTGGGGGTCAATGGTAAGCTCCGTATCTAGTTTCTTAGCATCACAGCAAAGCACACGCCGTTTGGTGTTTCCGGGTATGTCGGCACCACCTTTACAAACGGCTAAAAGATTACGGTAGTTTAAGGCATTGTCCTTGTCTTTGCTGAGGGGAGACCAATGCTCAATATTCATATGCAATTCTTCGTTTTCGATTCGTCGCATACAATAGGCACACAGAAAATACTGTTCGTCTAAGAGCGCCTGCCGGATGTCTTGCTTGGGCAGGAGATCAAACTGCTGACGAAGTGCCTTGGTATCTTCTAATTGGATGTGTTTCCAAGCAGGAGAACTCTTGATTTCTGCAACCTTGGCCCGCATGGACCGAGGCGCTTCTTTTTTCTTGATATACAGCATGGATCATTCCTCATCTGCCCCAAGCTCTAGTTCAAACTGTGCGCTTTTGACCTCGCTGTTTTCCGGGCCATATTGCTCCAGCATGGTTTGATAGATTGCCTGGGCCTCTTCATAATCCCCGTCATCCAGAGCCGTTTCAAATTGGCGGGAAAGAGCCTTGATCTCTGCGGGGATCGCTGTGCTGGTCTGCCGAAATTCCAACACATCCCCGATGGAATAGGCATAGGCAGATGGAAGATATTCTACATTTTGAGCATCCTCTATTTTAATAAGACTTCCGTTTTTACAGGAGGAGATTAAAATGGGGGAGTGGGTTGCAATGATAAACTGAAGCTCCGGAAAAACGGACTGTAACACAGCCAGTGCGTTCCACTGCCAACGGGGATGCAGGTGCATGTCTAATTCATCGATCAAGACGATGCCGCGGGTCTCTGCTAAACTTTTGTATTCAGGATTCAAAAGGGTTGCGCGATAGGCTAAGTTCATAATGATCCACAAGAGGGACTGGTAACCCGCACTTAGATAGGTGATGGGCAGACTGGTTCCGTTTTCGGCGTAAACGACGTCATCAAACACGCGAGAGTAAAATATTTGTGGAGCTTGCTCCAATCCATTCATTTTTTGCATAACAGACGAGACGGTTTCCTTAAACAGCTCATATTCGTGGATTGGCTTGCCAAGTTGGAAGGAGGTCAGTTCCATTTCCAGGCACCAGTGCTTGATGGCCTTAATATCCAGCGCATTGTCCAGACAGCCGACATAGCCGCGCCGCCGGTCATTCAGCTTTTTCTTTTGGGCAGAGCCAGAGTCTTCCCGTTTGGAGGCAAAGACGCGGCCGGTACTGAGATAGCTTAGAAGAGGGAGCTGGGCTTGGCTGTCGTTAGAGATAGTTTTTGTATAGTTTACAAATTCCTTGCCGATGGTTTTGGTTCTGGAGTTGCCGGATTCATCTTGGCGGCAGCGGTGCCAAAGATATTCCTGTTCTCCGATACGAACCTGGCTTTCAATGTCCACAGGGGTAATATAACGAAGCCCCATGGAAGCGTCCGCAATGGGTGTCTGCTCGATCCGAACGTCAGTTTGCTGGATCCCTTTTGCTGTGACGCCTGTAATGCCATTCAAATATCCGCCCAGAGCAACGGTCAGGGCCTCCAGTACAGAGGTTTTTCCAACGCCGTTGTCACCGATGAGCAGGTTGACGCCTGGCGTGAAGGTCAGCTCCATCGTTTGGATCGCTTTGAAATTTTGGATCACAACTCGCTCAAAGTACATCTGCATTTCCTCCTCTGTGTTGGATCGAAAGGCTCGTCTTTCTTTCTAATATATCATGTATCATGACCTGCTTCAATCGTTTTATAAGGCATAAAAAAGAAGTCATCCGATTGGATGACTTCTTTTGGATGGAGCGAGTGACGAGGCTCGAACTCGCTACCTCCACCTTGGCAAGGTGGCGCTCTACCAGATGAGCTACACTCGCATCAGCAAGGAGTATACTATCATACCCTCGCTGGAAAGTCAAGCTATTTTTTCAAATTTCCCAAAATATTTTCCACGGTCTGCCGGTCCTGCGTCTGCCAGGTCAGGGTGATGGCGGCCACCCGCTGCTGGCCGTGGTCAGGATAGAGGGCGACGTTGATGTTTTCCAAGGCCGGAAGGGGGCTGGATTGGTTGTCATAGGCGTCCTGGACGGCTTGGCGGAGGGTGGCGGCGCTGTCTTCCGCCGAGAAGTAGCCGATGCGGAAGACGACCTTTTGGGGCTGGTCCGGGAGCAGCTCCTCCAGCTCCTGCCGGACGGCGGTGCTGCCGGTGACGGAGATGACGTCTTTCAGCTCCTTGGGGTCGATGTTGTAGGCCAGCTTTACGTTGATCTGATAGTAGGAGACCGTCTGCTCCACGTCGTACTTAATGTAGTCCACAGCGTAGGCCCCTAAGGGGTCCTCCTGGGTGACTTCCAAGCAGGCCTGGTCCACGTCGCTGGCGGCGGCCCCGGTGACGCTGCTGTATTGGTAGAGCCGCAGCTCGCCCTTCTCTGCGCCCTGCTCGACGAGATGCAGCAGGGCGCTGACCAGGCCCTGGTAGGTCTCCGCCCGGAGGACGGAGCCGCTGTCGGATTCGTCAGAGAACTGGGTGTGGGGGGTTACGGAGGCGTAGCTCCGCTCTAACATAGACCCACAGCCCGCTAGGCCCAGGACCAGGCCCAGGGACAGCAGCAGGGCCAGGGGGCGTGTTTTCTGCCGTCTCATAGCAGGCTCATCTGCGTGTCCCCCTGGTCCTCGGCCTTCACCAAGGCCCCGGCGGCGGGGAGACTGCGGGCGCGGTAGCGGGATCGGTTCACGATCTTGGTCTGGGCCAGGGGCAGGGCGTGCTCGGCCTTATACGACTTTTTCAGGGTCATCACCTGCACGCCCTGGGAGGAGCGGGTGGCCTTGACCGGGATGCCGTCGGTCTGGAAGAGCAGGGCGCGGCCCTCCGTCGAGTAGAGCACGATCTCCTCCTCGGTGCCCTCCGGCAGGAAGAGCACGTCTTTCAGGGGGCTCTTGTCGGAGTAGGCCCCGGTGAGCTTTTTCCGGCGGGTCACGGTCTGGTAGGCCGACAGGGGCACGCGGGCCACTTTGCCGTTTTCAAAGAAGAAGAGCAAGGTGCCGGTGTAATCCCCGGCCAGACCCGCCCAGAGGATGGTCTCGCCCTCGTCCATCTCCAGCTTGGCGGGGAGATAGTCGCCCAGGACGCTGGCCTTGCTGTCATCAAAGGTGTAGGCGAAGGCCTTGTAGCACTGCTGCCGGTTGGTGAAGAAGAGCAGCTCGGCGGCCGTGGTCGTCTCCCAGTGGAAGGCGGGGCCGTCGCCCTCCTTGTACTTCTGCTCCCCGGACATGCGGAGGGACTGGGGGGAGATCTTTTTGAAGTAGCCCTGCTTGGAGAGGAAAAGGTGGACGGGGGTCGCGGGGATCTCCTCCGTCTCCGGGGCCTCCTCCGCCAACTGCTCCAGCAGGACGATCTCGGTGCGGCGGTCCTCGCCGTATTTCTTCGCCACGGCCTGGAGCTGCCTCACGATCTCCCGGCGGATGCGGGCGGGCTTGGCGATGAGGTCCGTTAAGTCGGCGATGTCCTTTTCCAGCTGCTCCGTCTCGGCGGTGCGCCGCAGAATATATTCCTTGTTGATGTTCCGCAGGCGCAGGTCAGCAACGTATTCGGCCTGAATTTTATCCAGGCCAAAGCCCTCCATCAGGTTGGGCACGACCAGGTTGTCCTGCTCGGTGTTGCGGATGATGGCGATGGCCTTGTCGATGTCCAGCAGGATGGCACCTAAGCCCTTCAGCAGGTGGAGCTTGTCTTGCTTCTGCTCTAAGGTGTGCTGGGCTGCGCGGCGGACACAGCCGGAGCGCCATTCCGTCCAGCGGTCCAGGATCTCGCCCACGCCCATGACCTTGGGCATCCCGTCCACCAGGATGTTGAAGTTGCAGGCGAAGGAATCCTGCAAGGGGGTGGCGCGGAACAGCTTTTGCATGAGCTTGTCCGGGTCGGTGCCGCGCTTGAGGTCGATGGCCAGCTTCAGGCCGGACAGGTCCGTCTCGTCGCGCATGTCGGCGACCTCCCGGACCTTGCCGGACTTGATCAGTTCGGCCACTTTGTCCAGGATGGCCTCGGCGGTGGTGGTGTAGGGGATCTCATAGATCTCGATGAGATTTTCGGCCTTGAGATACCGCCACTTGGCCCGGACCTTGAAGGACCCGCGGCCGGTGCGGTAGATGCTCTCCAGCTCTTTCCGGTCATAGAGGAGCTGGCCGCCGGTGGGGAAATCGGGGGCTTTCAGGGTCTCCAGGAGATCGACCTGGGGGTCCTTGATGCGGGCGATGGTGGCCTGGCAGACCTCGGCCAGGTTAAACCCGCAGAGGTTCGAGGCCATGCCCACGGCGATGCCCATGTTGGCGGAGACCAGGATATTGGGGAAGGTGGTGGGCAGCAGGACCGGCTCGGTGAGGGTGCCGTCATAATTGGGGACAAAATCCACCACGTTTTTGTCGATGTCCCGAAACAGCTCTTCGCAGATGCCGTCCAGCTTCACCTCCGTGTAACGGGAGGCGGCGTAGGCCATGTCGCGGGAGTAGACCTTGCCGAAGTTGCCCTTGGAGTCCACCGGGGGGTGGAGCAGAGCGCCATAGCCCCTGGAGAGGCGGACCATGGTCTCGTAAATGGCCTCGTCGCCGTGGGGGTTGAGCTTCATGGTCGCGCCGACCACGTTGGCGGACTTGGTGCGGCCTGCGCTGAGCAGCTTCATCTGGTACATGGTGTACAGCAGCTTCCGGTGGGAGGGCTTGAAGCCGTCGATCTCCGGAATGGCGCGGGAGATGATGACGCTCATGGCGTAGGGCATATAGTTAATCTCTAAGGTGTCGGTGATGGGCTGCTCCACCACCTCGGCGTGCAGGCCCATGACGCCCTCAGGGTTGGTTCGTTTTTTCGTTTGGTCAGGGGATTTTTTTCTTGCCATAACCTGTGATTACCTCCTTGCGTCCCTGCGGGGGAACGGTGGTGCCGTGACAGGCGACCGGCGGACCGATGCGGCCCGCCGGTGGTTGCGCTGTGTGTCAGTGGGAGCCGTCATTGCAGCGGCTTGTGGCATTTGGGGCATTGCGTGGCGTTGGGGGATACCAGCAGCAAGATCTTGCCGCAGTGGGGGCAGCGCCCGGCAATGCAGATGAGGAGGATGCCCAGGGCGGCCATGAGCAGGCCGATCCAGAGCTTGGAGAGGATGATGAACACGCAGCCGCAGCCAATGATGGTCCAGCCGGTTTTTCTGCCTTGTCTGTTATCCATAGATCAGACTTCCTTTCTTTTCCTGCCGATCGAGGGGATACGTTTGCTGTGGCTCAGAGGACAGAGCCGACGCCCATAAACTCCTGCACATCCGCTCCCTCCGGCAGGGTCAGGGAGGGCAGGGTGTTGGTGGTGCTGGTGGACTGGGTCAGGCGGAAGGCCAGGCCGATGCGCTCCTGGGGTTCGGTGCCGGTCTTGAGGTCCATCGAGAGCTGGATGGAGGCATTTCCCTTGGTGTCTACGGAGATGGTACCGTCGAGGACCATTGTGTCCTCCAATGCACCGTCGGTGATGCCGTTGTCATCGGTGACGCCCAGCAGACCATTGAGGACGGCGTTATTGAGCTTCCAGGTGTAGGTATTGCCGCCCTTCTGGGCCAGGTCGTCCCGGAAGAGGGCGCTCATGGCCTTGGCGGACTGTGCTAACGTGTCGTAATAGTCAAAGGGGCTGACGCTGGCAACGCTCTGGGAGAGGATCTCGCCGATGCTGCCGCCCTTCTGGGCCAGGGAGAGAATGGTGGGGTCCAGGTCCGTGACGTGGAACCAGCTGGCTTCCGCCAAGAGCTGGGGGAAGAACAGGTGGAACAGGGGGGTGCTTAAGTAGCAGCCGCCGGTTTCGTCCACCAGGAAGTCCACGGGGATGCGCTTGAGGTCGGTCCGCAGAAGCGTGCCTAAGCTGACCTGGACCTGATCTAAGATCTCCGGGTGAGACTTTGCCAGGGCTTTCAGGGCGGACTCCATGTTCAGGGTGGCCTGCATCCGCTGGGCCTTGCCGTCGGAGTAGGTCTTGGCATCGGCGGAGACGGCGTAATCCGTGGCTTTGCCTGCTTCGTCATACAGGGTCAGCTGGCCGGTGGCCTGCATGGTCTGGACGAGCTTTTTGCCCGCGAAGGTCTGCTGCTGGGCCTGTAAAATCTGGTTGAAGACGGTGAAGTTCTGGTCCATCTCGGCGATGAGACCGGCGGTGTCGGCCAGGACCACGGTGCGGTGGTCGTCATCCCACAGGACGGTGGTGCCCCAGGCCTCGCTGACGAAGCGGACGGGGACCATGGTGCTGTACACGCCGTTGGCCTGGGCGATGTAGGGGGCCTTGGTGAGGGTGGCGGTCTCGGTCTTGCCGTCCTTCTCGACGCTTGCCTGGGGGCTGCCCAGGGTGAGGGTCACGACGGTGTCACCCTTGGTGACGGTGATGGTCTTTGCGGTCTGGGCGTAAGCCACGTTGGCCCCCAGGGCTTCCATCACGGTGTGGACGGGGACCATGGTCGTGCCCTGGAAGAGGACGGGCCAGGGGCCGTTTTCAAAGTGCAGGCAAAGCTCGTTGACCAGGACGTTGATCTGGCCGACGGTGCCGCCCTTATCCAGCAGCTCCACGGCGGTCCAGTAGTCCATGTGATAGTGGTACTCGAAGGTGGCGGTGTAGCCGTCGTCCATGCCGTCGATGGTGCCGTCGGTCAGGCCGTCTTCATAGGTCTCGCTGCCTTCGCTGTAGTTGTAGTCGGGGGAATAGGTGACGGTGCCGTTGGCGATGTCCTGCTTGCAGAGGGCTTCACCTTTTTCATAGCCGAGTTTGTAGCCGTCGTCGTAGCCCTGGTCATAGGGGGTGTTGGCTTCGTCGGCGGGATAGGTGGTGTTGGCGCTGCCGCTGGTGTCGGCGGGCTGCTCGGCGGCCAGGGCCGGGACGGAGACGCTGCCGAGCATGGTCACGGTGAGCAGGGTTGCCAGTAGTTTCTTCATGGGATGGCTCCTTTCGATCAGGGAAGGGGCGGGCCGCAGGGGTCTGCGGCCCCTGCTTGGGGTATGTACTTTTTAAGAAATGTCGGCCAGGTCGAGGTATTTGTAGCCGTTTTCCGCGATGTGTTCTTTTCGGCCCTGGGCGTTTTCACCGAGGAGGAGGTCGAAGACCCGCGCAGTGGCTTCGGCTTCGGTGGGCATGACGCGGATGAGGCGGCGGGAGTCCGGGTTCATGGTGGTCATCCACATCATCTCCGGGTCGTTCTCGCCGAGACCCTTGGAGCGCTGGAGGGTGGCTTTCTTGCCGTCCAGCTCCGTGAGGATGTCCGCTTTTTCCTTTTCGGAGTAGGCAAACCAGGTCTTGCCGCCGGAGGCGATCTCATAGAGGGGGGACTCGGCGATGTAGACGTAGCCCTCTTGAATGAGGGTGGGGGTGAGCCGCCAGAGCATGGTTAAAATCAGGGTGCGGATCTGGTAGCCGTCCACGTCGGCGTCGGTGCAGATGACGATCTTGTTCCAGCGGAGATTGTCGAGGTTAAACAGGGAGAGGTCCTTGTTGTGCTTGTCGTGGACCTCGACGCCGCAGCCCATGACCTTGAGCAGGTCCGTGATGATCTCGCTCTTGAAGATCTTGCCGTAGTCGGCCTTGAGGCAATTCAGGATCTTGCCACGGACGGGCATGATGCCCTGGAACTCGGCGTCCCGGCCCAGCTTCACGGAGCCGAGGGCGGAGTCGCCCTCCACGATGTACAGCTCCCGGCGGGAGACGTCCTTCGTGCGGCAGTCCACGAACTTCTGCACCCGGTTGGCGATGTCTACGCTGCCGGCCAGGCTCTTGCTCTTGATGGACAGGCGGGCCTTTTCCCCGGCCTCGCGGCTGCGCTTGCTGACGAGGATCTGCCGGGCGGCTTCCTCGGCGGCCTGGGGGTTCTCGATGAGGAAAATTTGCAGGTGCTCCCGGAGGAAATCCGTCATGCTCTCCTGAATGAAGCGGTTGTTGACGGCCTTTTTGGTCTGGTTCTCGTAAGAGGTCTGGGTGGAGAAGTCGTTGGAGACGAAGATGAGGGTCTCCTGGACGTCGGGCCAGGTGATCTTGGCTTCGGTCTTGTTGTATTTGCCGTTTTGCTTGAGCCACCCGTCCATGGCGGAGAGGAAGGCCGAGCGCATGGCCTTTTCGGGGGCGCCGCCGTGCTCCAGCCAAGAGGAGTTGTGGTAATGCTCGATGGTATGCGCCGCCGGGCAGAAGCAGAAGGCGCAGGAGAGCTTGACTTTATAGTCGGGCTTGTCCGGCCGGTCCCGGCCCACCCGCTCGCCGGTCCAGAACTGGATGGGGGTGTGGGCGTGTTCTCCGGCCAGCTCGGCCACATAGTCGGCGATGCCGTTTTCGTAGACGTAGGTCGTCTCGTCAAAGCCGCGCTCGGCCTGGGTCTTGAAGCGGAAGGTGATGCCGGCGTTCACGACGGCCTGGCGGTGCAGGACGTCTTTGAAATACTCGTCGGGGATGTCGGTCTGGGTGAAGACCTCTAAGTCGGGCAGCCAGGTGATGGTGGTGCCGGTCTTTTTCCGGTCGGCGGGGGAGACCTTCATCTCGCCGATGAGCTGGCCCTTTTCAAAGTGGAGGTCATAGCGTTTGCCGTCCCGGCGGACGATGACGTCCATGAAGCGGGCGGTGTATTGGGTGGCGCAGGCGCCCAGGCCGTTGAGACCCAGGGAGTATTCGTAGTTGTCGCCGCCGTTGTTGTCATATTTTCCGCCGGCGTACAGCTCGCAGAAGACCAGCTCCCAGTTGTATTTGCCGACTTTTTCGTTCCAGTCCACCGGGCAGCCCCGGCCGAAGTCCTCGACCTGGATGCGGCCATCCCGGAAGTGGGTGACGACGATCTCCTTGCCGAAGCCCTCGCGGGCCTCGTCGATGGCGTTGGAGAGGATCTCGAACACGGCGTGCTCGCAGCCCTCCAGCCCGTCGGAGCCGAAGATCACCCCCGGCCGTTTGCGGACGCGGTCGGCCCCCTCCAGCATGGAGATGGACTCGTTGCCGTATTCCTGTTTGCGTTTTGCCATGGGGTTCTCCTTGTTCTGTAAATTGCTTGTTTATTTTCTAATCATAAGCCATGCCTCGCCTCTCTGTCAAGCGCTGGCACAGCAAAACCGCCGCGGGGTCCGCGGCGGTTTTGGTCGGTTCTTGGTTGTTTTTTGGGAGTTTTCCGGGTTTCTCTGGGAAAAAGTGACTCAATCGGTCAGGTACCGGTGGAGGATGACCACCACCTGGGCCCGCGTTGCGGTGGACAAGGGGGAGAGGGTGGTGTCGCTGGTGCCGGAGATGATCTCGTGGCTCACGGCCCAGATCATGGGGGTCACGGCGTAGGTGTCGACCTGACGCCGGTCGGTGAAGTGGCTGAGGTTGCCGGTGTAGGAGGTATCGCCGCCGAAGGCTCTGGCGTAGCGATAGAGGATGGGGGGGGGGG
>OLNW01003484.1_pt1 | contig 12095 bp, 10 predicted proteins | sample 1672121 | NCBI WGS metagenome assembly OLNW01 (sample SAMEA3136648, study PRJEB25190) | human gut metagenome
CGAGCGCGACATGATCATCTCCGGCCAGGACGTGCTCACCGAGCAGCCGAAGGAAGTCACCATCCAATCCGAGGACGTGCGCCAGGCACTTCAAGCGCCGTGCGAGGAAATGGTCGTTCACATCAAGGAAACGTTCAAGAAGACGAACCCCGACCTGGCTTCCGACATCATCCAGAATGGCATTCTGCTCACGGGCGGCGGCGGTCTGCTTTCCGGCCTCGACCGTTATCTGTCCGACAAGCTCGAGATTCCCGTGTGGGTGAGCGAGACGGCGCTGACCAACGTCGTTACGGGCTGCCTGAAGGTGCTCGAGACACCCACGGCGCTCAAGCAGACGCTCATGCGCTCGAAATAGGTGCTGAACAGCTTTTATGTCGCTTAATTTCCAAAACAGAAACGGAGCATCCGCCAATCGGGTGCTCCTTATCGTTCTGCTCGTCGTCTCCCTCGTGATGGCGACGGTGTATTCCCGCGAAGGGGAGTCGGGGCCTTTGCACGCGATTCAGGGTGCCGTGGGCTCGATCGCCGCGCCCCTGAAATTCGTCGGCGCCTCTGCTTCCTCGGGCATGAGCGATGCCCAGGATGCGCTCACCGACGCCTCCGCGGACGACGCGACGCTCTCGCAGCTGCGCGAGCAGAATGCCGAGCTGCGCGAACTCGTCGCCCAGACCGAGGAGTACCGTCAGGAAGTTGAGCGCCTCGAGGGGCTTCTCAATCTCAAGGAGAGCTCGGGCGCTGAAGGCATCGGCGGGCGCATCATCGGGCGCAACACCGATGCGTGGAACCAGACGGTCACTATCGATGTGGGAACCTCCTCCGGCGTGTCGGCCGGCCTTACCGTCATGGGGCCGAATGGCGTTATCGGGCAGGTGGTCTCGGCGCAGGCCAGCTCGTCGACGGTGCGCCTTTTGAGCGACCCGCGCTCGGGTGCGGCGGCGCTTATCCAATCGAGCCGTGCGGAAGGCGTGGTCAGAGGCTCGCTCGACGGCTTGCTCTACCTTGAGAACACCGACTCCGACGTGCAGGTCTCGGTGGGAGATGTCGTGCTTACGTCAGGCTTGGGCGGAAGCTATACCCGCGGGCTGCTCATCGGCACCGTCGTGAAGATCGAAGGCGCGCAAAACGACGCAAGCCGCCGCATCGTCGTTTCCCCCAACGACGCCGCGACGTCGCTTGAGGAGGTTCTCGTCGTCACGAGTGCTTCCGAGAGCTCGTCGGACTCCTCGTCTTCCTCGCAATCGAAATCGTCGTCGAGCACGGGAGGTGCGCAGTAATGAACGAACCGATCACCGTCGTGCCCCGCGTCATCGGCGCGATCATCGCCGTGGTGCTCCAGATCGCGCTCGCCCCTAACATCGCGCTTTTCGGTGTGGTCCCTAACTTCATCATGGCCTATGTGCTCATCGTGTCCATCGTCTGCCCCGACCAGTCTGGCCCGGTCTTCGCGTTCGTCCTGGGTCTGCTGTTCGACCTTCTGGGCACGGGCCCTGTGGGGGCTATGGCATTCCTGCTCACCGGCGTGTCGTTTCTCGCGAAGCGCATCTTCATGCTGGTGAACAACGACACGCTCTTCATGCCGTTGCTGCTTGCCGCCATATCGACGCTCGTCATCGAGCTTCTCTATGCTGCGTTTATGATGGCTTTCGGCGCGGGCGTGAGCGCCCTCGATGCGTTCGTCTTCCGCGCGCTGCCGGGCACCGTCTACAACTTCCTTGCGGCGCTTATCTTCTACCCAATCGTCGTGCGTTTCCTGGCGCAGCCGATTCAGCAGCAGCCTGGAACGCCGCATCTTCGCTAGGGGGCGCGCATGCTGGTAGCCATCATCGCAGCAGTGGTCGCGGCGCTCGTTGCGGCTGCGATCATCGTCGTCGTGCTCTCCGTGCGCAACCGCACGAAGACCCCTTACGCGAACAACGGGAAGAAAGAGGTGCAGCAGCTCTCGACCGTCGGCGTCGGCTCGAGCGGGGGCTTCGCCCGTGGCAAGGGCGCCCCTTCCCGCCCCGAGTCCGACGTGCAGGTGAAAAGCGGCCATGCCAACTCGAAGAAGCCCGCTGACAGCTTGAAGGGTCGCTTCACGGGCGTCAGCATCTTCTCCGTCGCCGTCTTCGGCACCTTGGCGGCGAAGCTGTGGAGCATGCAGATCCTCTCGAGCGAAGACTACGCGAACAAGGCAGCGAGCAACCTCTATACCACGGTGTCGACGCCCGCACCGCGCGGCTATATCTACGACGCCGACGGCATCGCGCTCGTGAAGAACCGATCGAGCCAGACCGTCCTCGCCGATGCGGACGTGGTCGATGACCACGACGTCGTCGCCCGACTTTCGGCCGTCCTCGGCATTCCCCAGGCGATCGTGCGACAGCGCATCCAATCGACCACGGCGGGCGCGCAGAGCCAGCGCGTCGTGGCGAGCGATGTTCGTCTGCGCGATGTTGCCTTCATCGCCGAACACTCCGACGCCTTCTCGGGCGTCACGGTGGAGACGCGCACCGTGCGCGATTACCCCTTCGGCGCCCTGTGCGCCCACGCTCTGGGCTACACGGGCACGCCGAGCGAGGACCAGGTTTCCAATGCGCCGTCCAACCGCGATATTCAATTAACCGACGACGTGGGCAAATCGGGCATCGAGAGCGCGTACGACAACCTGCTCGCGGGCGACCACGGGCAACGCGTCGTCACCGTCGATGCGCAGGGCAACGTCGTGGACGTGGTGAGCGAGACCAAGGCGACCCGCGGCTCGGACGTGTACCTGACGATCAAGGGCTCGGTCCAATACGCCGCCGACGAGGCGCTCGCGAGCCTTATCGCGCCTGGTGACGGTGTTATCGGTACAGGGAAGGGCGTCGGTGGTGCGGTCGTTGCCATGGACGTGCGCGACGGCAGCATCATCGCGCTGTCGAGCTATCCCACGTTCGACCCGACGAACTGGGTCGGAGGTCTTTCCACCGAGGCGAACAACGTCTACAACTCCGATTCCGCGCACGCGCCGCTGCAAAACCGCGTGACGGCAGGTCTTTATGCCGCCGCCTCCACCTTCAAGCCCTTCACCGGGCTCGCCGGTTTGGAATACGGCTTCGCGGAAGGACGCTCGTGGGACTGCACGGGCAAGTGGGACGGCTTCAACACCGGATCGCCCCAATGGTGCTGGAACCACAACGGCCATGGGTACCTCGACTTCCGCGGCGGCATCGTCAACTCGTGCGACGTCGTGTTCTACGAGATCGCGAAGAACTTCTTCTACGCGTCGAAAAGCCAAGGCGGCAACCTGTCCGACACCGCCATCCAAGAGATGGTGCAGCGGTTTGACTTCGGGAAGAAAGCGGGCATCGACATCGGCGGCGAGGTCGAGGGGCTCGTGCCCACGCCCGAGTGGAAAGCGACGCGCTGGCGCAACGTTCCCGCGAACGCTACGTGGACGGGCGGCGACTATACCAATATGATCATCGGCCAGGGCGATGTGCAGGTCACGCCGATCCAGGTCGCGGCGGCCTATGGCGGCATCGCGACGGGCAAGATCATGAAGCCGCATCTGTTGAAGGAAGTGCGTAACGCCTCGGGCCAGAAGGTCGTCAGCTACGAGCCCGAGGTTGTCACCGAGCCCGACGTCGACCAGCGGTATCTCGAAATCGTGCGTGACGCCCTTCGTGGCGTGGTCACCGAGAACGAGGGTATCGCGTCGCTGTTCGCCGAGTCAGGAATCAAGGCGGCGGGCAAGACCGGCACCGCCGAGCATACTGACAAGGGCGACGATGCGTGGTTTGTGTGCTATGCACCCTACGACGACCCGAAGTACGTGGTCGCGACCGTTATCGAGCAGGGCGGCGGCGGCTCGGCCGTGGCGGCTCCGGTGGGTGCGAAGGTGATGGAGGCGGTCATGGCTGCCGATGCCGGTAGCAACGACGCGTCCTCGATGGGTCGCATCGCTGGGTCGTCGGGCCGCCAGATCGAAGGCTTCAGCACCAAGAGCGCAAGCCGCTCCGACTAGGGAAGCGAGGTGGAATAACATGGCATTGCCGCAGATAGACAGCTTGAAGACGCCCGACGCGTCGCTTTCGCGTGCAGCGAGCCCGCGCAGGGGGAGGCTCCCCCTGATAAACCTCCCCTTCGTTGCGATTATCGTGCTGCTTGTGGGGTACGGCCTGCTTGTATGCTGGTCGTCCATCGAAGGGTCGAACGACACGACCTACAGCTTCACGCGCCAGCTCCTCTTCGCTGCGGTGGGCGCTGTCGTCATGATGCTCATGTGGCGGGTGGACTACCAACGGTTCGCGAACGCGGTCATGCCGCTGTTCATCGTGAACATCGCGCTCATCTTGTCCCCGCATATCCCGGGTCTCGGCACCGACGCCGGCATGGGCGCCCAATCGTGGCTGAAGCTCGGCATTCAGGTGCAGCCGGGCGAGTTCGCGAAGGTTACAATCATCCTCATGGATGCGGCTCTTGTGGCGCGATACGGTGGTCGTCTTGATGACCTGCGGGAATACCTGAAAGTCGTTTTCTTCATCTTGGTGCCTTTCTTGGCCATCATGACGCAGCCCGACTTGGGAACGGGCCTTGTGTATCTTGCGATCGGCGCGATGGCGCTCGTTGCAGGCGGTGCGCGTTCGAAGTACCTGCTCATCACGCTGGCGCTGGGAATCGCGGCAATCGCGGCGGTGTTCGCGATCGACCAGCTCATCTACAACTCCACGGGCGAGTACAAGCTGCTCAAGCAGTACCAGCGCAACCGCCTGCTCGTGTTCCTCGACCAAGACGGCTCGAACACGTCGTCGTCGGGGTATAACCTCCAGCAAGCGAAGATTGCCATCGGCTCGGGCGGGCTTTTCGGGAAAGGCCTGCTCAACGCCACACAGTCGGGGCATGGCTTTCTGCCCGAGGCGCAGACTGACTTCATCTTCTGCGTGCTTGCCGAGCAGTTCGGCTTCGTGGGGTCGATGGCCCTGCTCGCGCTCTACGGTGCGCTCATTTACGTGAGCATGCGCATCGCACGCAACTCGAACGACCTCTTCGGAACCTTGATAGTCATGTGCGTTGTCGGCATGTGGTTGTTCCAGATATTGGAGAATATCGGCATGGATTGCGGGCTTATGCCCATCACGGGCATTCCCCTGCCGTTTGTGAGTTACGGTTCGACTGGCATGATCATGAGCTTCATGGCGCTGGGGCTTATCGGCTCGGTCTGGCGCGGATCGAACATCGACAAGAAGAAAGAAGGGCGGCTATGAAACTTCCCATCGACCTTAAGGCGGTCATCGAGGCGGCGACCGACATCGAAAGCGCGCGCAACACTCCAGTGTCTGTGAGTGTGCTCATCGACGATTCGGCGCCGGGTGACGTCGCGGCGCATGTCCGCTCGGCCTTCGTCGGCGCGGGTGCGCATGCTCGCGTGACCGTGGGGTATTTCGTGGGTCCCGCCTTCTCGCCTTACGAGGGCGACGACATGGCGGTAATCGTCGCCGGCTTCTCCGAAGAAGTGGGCCGTCGAGCTGCGGAAATTCGTGCTGCGGGCGTTCCTGTGATGGTCGTGACGTCGATGCCGCGCCTTGTGGCAGACATGGCGGTCGCGTACGGCAACCCCATTCCCGAGGGCGACTTGGTTGCGCCCGAAGGCGTTGAAGGTTGCGAGGCCGACGGCGACGCCGCCTGCGAGAGCGGGGATGTCACGGGCGTGAACGCGCAGTCGCCCGAGATCCTCGACGCTCCGATTCCCATCGATGCCGCCGCAGCGGCAGCGCTCGATCGCCGGATGGGCGAGTGGGTTGTGGCGGCGTGCCGCGAGAAGCGCCTCGCCCTCGCGCTGTCGTTCCCGTTCGTGCGCAAGCCGCTCTCGCTCGAGGCGGTGAGCGCGACGTCGCTTCAGAACGCCGGTATCGGCCTCGTGCTTTTCATTCCCGGCGCCGACATGCCGCTCATGACGCTCAACCAGGCGAAGATGCTGCTCCAAATCGCCGCCGCATACGGCGAGCCTATGAGCGCCGCGCGCGCGAAGGAGCTCGCCGCCATCGTCGGCGGCGCCTTCGCGTGTCGCAGCGTCGCCCGCCAGGTTGCGGGCGCGGTGCCCGCCATCGGCTGGGCCGTGAAGGCCGGCGTGGGCTATGCGGGCACGAAGGCGATGGGCCTTGCGGCCGTCGAGTACTTCGAACGCGGCGGCAACATCGCAGGGCTTGCGGGCGTCGTTTCCACGGCGACGGCGAAGGCGACGCAGATTGCGGGCGATGTCGCGGCCACTCCTGCGGGGGCTCGCGTGCTCTCGACCGTGAAGGCGGCGGTTCGCCAAGGCGCCGCGTCGGTTCTCAAGAAGACTGAATAAGGGCCGCACCTGCGGTTTTGGATATCGAGGGGGATACATGATCGACTTGTGGCCGCGGCTTGAGCCGCTGCTTGCGCGCGTTGAGCGACCGGCGCGCTATCTCGACCACGAATGGGGAAGCACGCGCAAGGAAGGTGCGGACTTCAACTATTGCATGGTCTACCCGGACACCTACGAGCTCGGGCAGCCGAACCAGGCGGTCCGCATCCTCGTGAACGCGGTGAACGCGACCGAACATCTCGCTGCCGAGCGTGCGTTTCTGCCTGCGGTCGACCTGATCGACCTCATGCGCGAAGAGGGCGTCCCGATGTTCTCGCTCGAAAGCTGCGCTCCGCTTTCGGAATTCGATGCCATCGGTATCACGCTGCCACATGAGCTCGCGGCGACCAATGTTCTCGAAGTGCTCGACCTGTCGGGCCTCCCCCTGCGTGCGGTCGATCGCGCGCAGGACGATCCGATTGTGCTCGGCGGCGGGCCCTGCGTCTTTAACCCCGAGCCCTATGCGCCGTTCTTCGACGCGATGCTCATCGGCGAAGGCGAGGAGTCGCTGCCCGAGGCGCTGCTCTGCGTGCGCGAGTGCCGTCGTGCGGGTGCAACGCGTCAGGATATCCTTCGCTCGCTTGCGGCGCTTCCTGGATGCTACGTTCCCTCGCTGTATCGCGTGCGGGGCGAGGAAGAGGCGCAGCGTGCGGGCTCATGGGTCGAGCCTGTGGAGCCGGGCGTTCCCGAGCATATCGAGAAACGCCTGTTCTCGGGCTTTTCGGAAAGCTCCGGATGGGAGCCGTGCATCGTTCCCTATACCGAGTGCGTGCATGATCGCCTCTCAGTCGAGGTGCTACGCGGGTGCGCGCGCGGGTGCCGCTTCTGCCAGGCGGGCATGATGTATCGTCCGGTGCGCGAGCGTTCTGCCGACAACGTGGTGTCGTCGGTGCTCGAGGGTCTTGCCGACACCGGCTACGACGAGGTGAGCTTGACCTCGCTTTCTTCGACTGACCATTCGCGGATCGCCGATATCCTCACCAAGTTGAACCATGCTTGCGACGGCAAGGGTGTGCGCATCTCGCTTCCCTCCCAGCGCCTCGACTCGTTCGGCGTCGACATGGCCGAGCTTGTCGCGGGGCAGAAGAAGGGCGGTCTCACCTTCGCGCCCGAGGCGGGTACGCAGCGCCTGCGCGACGTGATCAACAAGAACGTGACGGAGGACGATTTGTTCGGGGCTATCGATGCCGCGTTCAAAGCGGGGTGGCGCCGCTGCAAGCTTTACTTCATGATTGGCCTGCCGACTGAGACCGACGAGGACATCAAGGGCATCGCGAGCCTTGTACAGCGCGCCTACGACCGGGCGAAGGCCGCCGTGCCGCCCGAGCATCGCGGCAACGTGCGCGTGAGTGCGTCGGTCGCGCTGTTCGTCCCGAAGTCGCAAACGCCTTTCCAGTGGGACGGCCAGATTCCCCCCGAGGAGGCACTGCGCCGCGTGAACTTGCTGCGCAACAGCGTGAAGTACAAGGCGGTCGATATCCATTGGCACGATCCGGCGACAAGCTTCGTCGAGGCCGTTATGAGCCGCGGCGGGCGGCAGGCGGCCGACTGGGTGGAGGCCGCATGGCGCCGAGGGGCACGCTTCGACGCGTGGACCGAGCTCTTCTTGGAGGAAGCTTGGCGAAAAGCTGCGTCCGACGTGGGAATCGATCCTGCGGAAATCGCGCAGGCGCAGTGGGAAACCTCGCGCGTCATGCCGTGGGTGCATATTTCCACGGGCGTGACCACGCGTTACCTGGCTTTCGAGCGCAAGCGTGCGGCAGCGGAGACCACCACACCCGACTGCACCTTCGAGAAGTGCACGGGCTGCGGTGCGTGCCAGGCGCTCGATTGCGACAACATGCTTGCTGGCGTTCGCTCCATGCCGAGCGCGCCTGCCGTCGCGGCTGGAGAGGCCACGGCGGATGTGACGTCTGCTCAGTCTGCGCAGGCTGCTGAGGTGTTGGCCGAGGCTGCTGCGGGGGTCGAGGTCGGCGACGCGCCCGCGTCCGAGATTGCTCCTGCGGGGGCAGAAGCTGTCAGCGCGCCCGCATCTGCTGCGGTTTCTCCTGCTGCCGCTGAGGTATTGGGAAACGATAGTTCCGCGGAGGCGGCGAGCGACGAGTGCCCGCTTCCCGCGTCCGAAGGGGGTGCGCGATGAGCGAGCCGCAGCAGATATTTCGCCTTCGCTTGACGTTTGCCAAGCAGGGACGCCTCGCGATGCTGTCGCATCTGGAAGTCGCCCGTGCGCTTGAGCGCACCGTGCGCCGTGCGGGTTTGCCCTATGCGGTGAGCCAGGGGTTCTCGCCCCATATGCTCATTGCGTTCGGCGCGGCGCTGCCTGTCGGCGTCGGAGGGACTCACGAGATCGCCGACGTCCGCCTGACGCATTACGTTTCCGCTGACAAGGCGCTTTCTGCTCTGCAGGAGGCGAGTGTGGCCGATCTCATGGTGAAGGATTGTCGCTACATCGAGCCCAAGGCTGCTGCTGCTTCGGTCGCGTTTCCCGTGAGCACGTATCGGGCGCTTCTGTCGTGCACACCGGCAGTGCTCCCGCTGCCCGATGAGATTCACGTGGTGCGCAAGAAGAAGGAGAAGGTGCTGCATCCTGCCGAGTTTCTCGTGGGGGACTTCCAACTCACGGGTGCCGTTGCCACCTTCAAGTTGGAGGCGAAGCCGACGGGTAGCTTGCGTCCGGACTTGCTTTTGCGTGAGGCGGTCGACAATTACAATTTGGCTGCTTCGGGGGAGATTGTTCAAGGCGTGACCTGGGTGGAGAACGCAGTGGCCCCGGAGGCGATGATTGCGAAGAAGGCCGAGCGCGGACTCGACTTGCCCTGCTGCAACGACGATGCGCTTCGCATCCTCAACATCACGCGAATCGCGCAGGAGTAGGGGAGCGCGTTGCAGGTTGCCAGGCACTGAGCGCGGCGATGGCTGTCGGGCTGGGGTGCGCTCAGTTTGCGATGTCGGGCTGGTTGCATCGAGGGAAAGCCGTTTCGCGCACGGTATCGCGTATGGGCAAATCGCTTCTTCGAGAAAAGTTTCGCCGCAATGGGGCAACTTGCGGTACAATAGCTAACGCTGCAAATCGCGGGTGTGGTTCAATGGTAGAACTTCAGCCTTCCAAGCTGATAACGCGGGTTCGATTCCCGTCACCCGCTCCATGAAACACCAGGCCAGAGGCTCAAAGCTTCTGGCCTTTTTAGTTCAGCGGACAGTCTCAATAATAAGTTGCGAAATTGTTTTCGGTCGCTTCGGTATGCTGCTAATTGCTTGGCGCGGCGCTGTTGCTTTTGCCTTTGGGCAAACGTATGGTTCGCCTGCGATTTAATAGAATCATGCACTTGCTTGTACGGATGCGAACTTGCCGATAATCCTCGCTCGATCTACTTCTGTACAAAAATGACGATAAGATATGGAGGAATAGTGAATATAGCTCTCAAAGCGTCTAGAATGTACCGAAAATGTCGCAGATAGAGCATGGCTGAGATTAATTACTCTACACTTGTATTGTCTTTGGGGAGTGATACACAGTCCCTTCACAACATATCGTCATTTTTGTACAAGCGTAAATACCCGGTGTGGTGTTGATTGCTCCGAGTAGATATCAACGGCGTCCCTCATTGCAAACAAGCGAGAATACGGCACCTTCAGCAGCTTCGGCTCCTGCCTGCCTTTGCGCACGCCGCTCAGCTCCTCCTGCGCCGTGTCGGCTATCTTGTACCACTGGCACAGAAGCGAGAGCGCGGGCGCGTCCGACTGCGAGAAACTGCGGCCTTGAGTGAGCTCGTCCCATTTGGCGGACTTGAAGGGGTCTGATTCGATGCCGGGTGGCTTGGTCAGGGGCATGCGATCACCTCGATTCGGCAATAAAAAAGCCGCCCCGAAGGACGGCTTGCGCGGCGGTAGGATTTGCACCTACGTCTCCTCAATCAAGGGCACTCCTCGTACTGTGCTACTTTCCGCGCTTCCTATTTTCCCATATGTCCGTCACCCTATCAACCATGGCTCGCTCGTCTGGCGTAAGCCTTGCTGCGCCCTTCGCCGAATCGTTTTCGTTATGGTTGTAGCCATGATGCGTATGCGGTTGCTCTCCTTTGTGGGAGTGGTCTATGTCTATCTGTTTCAATCTCTTGTTCTCGTTGTCGAAATACACGATCGACTTCAAGTCATCGCCTTCCCCATGAGCATAAACGCGCCCGCGAGTCATTGTCTCCATGAGGGGTTCGCTGTCCCTCTCGTTCTTCGAGACGAATTTGACATTCCCGGCGGTCAACGACGAATGGTATTGACTTCCGTACGGGTTCTTGGGATTGCCGTTCCTGCCGACGCTCCACCCGCTGCTCGCGCCCCTGCCGCCCATGGAAATCGCCTCCCTCGATTCGGCAATAAAAAAGCCGCCCCGAAGGACGGCTGGAAACTTCATCACCCGAAAGAACTGTTAGATATATTTCTCTGAAACGATGGTCGAATCGTAATCGCCATCGAGGAATGCAACATAATTAATGCACTTTCCAGAATCTTTCAAGACTGCGACAGGAGCAACGCCACCAAATGACATCTCGCCCTTCTTGCTAAACACAAATGCATCAGTCTGGTCTAGGAAGTAGTTAAACTCATCGCAACACTGCAACGCCTTTTTTAGTGCCTCGTCGTAAGTAATCATTCTTTCTACCTCCGCGTTACGAAGTTCCTAGCTCTATCCGAGAGCTTCAGATTATCTGTTCGGACAAGATTGACAGACCTAGAATCAACGCTGCTCATAGTCCGTTCTATGTTCTTCATTTTACCAGCCTGGGCCTCAACGTAAACAATCCTGCCTCGTTGATTTTCTACATTGAAGACATGTCCTCCGCCACCCTTATAGAAGATTTGGACAACGGCACGAGAACCTGAGCCATAAGACTTCATGGCGCTCTCGATATTGGCAATTGCACCCGCTTCTGTCTTCGCCCCAACGTTAACCGTCTTCGCGTTCCTAAACGCTCCCTTCCAGTGGCCCTCGAAGGTTCCAGACCTCTGGTTGTAATGCGCAATTTTCGGAAGATTGTCGCCCTTGAACGTGGGCAAAGCCGTAACGTTATAGCCACGCCTGTTAAGTTCATATGCAACCATGCAGCGCTGGCAGTTCTCCGAAAACTCTCGATAGCTAGCGTTATAGTGCGGATTCGTTTTGACTACCGATTCGGCGATTGAATTTGGAGCGCCCTTTGATCCGATTGCTTCTTTAAGAGACTCGGGGACTTTACCGCTAAGACTACCTGCGTATTTTCCGCTTTGCCTTGTGAGTGATACTTTGCTTCTACCGCCCATGAAATCCACCTGCCTTGTATTCCACAACCTCGCAGCTTCCGAAATCGAATCCGCTGTTCTTTCCGTAAAGCAGCACACGGGACGGCTCCAGACGCTTCATGGCCTCGCGCATGCCGTCGTGCCAGACCTTCTGCGCGTCCCTGTTCCGCGCCACGCCCACGGTGGATGTTGCCACGGTCGAGCGCTTGGGGATGCCCTTGAAGCGGAACGTGTAGCTAGACGGCTGCGCCCATGAGAGCGCGGGAACGAACCGGTAATCATCGATGAAGAAACAACCACGCTTCTTAGGGGCGCTCCGCCTGGAATCAAAGGTTGAAGGATGAGTGGAATCGGGGTAGGACAGAAGCTGCTCCCTTGTAAAGTCTTTCCTGCAGATTTCGATTCTTCTGCTATAATCGATGCCGCTGTGCAGCGTCGGGATGTGGCGCAGTTTGGTAGCGCGCCTGCTTTG
>OLNW01003510.1_pt1 | contig 12027 bp, 8 predicted proteins | sample 1672121 | NCBI WGS metagenome assembly OLNW01 (sample SAMEA3136648, study PRJEB25190) | human gut metagenome
CCGTGCCGCAGCTGCCGGAGCGGTGCTTAAGCCGTCAGGCGGGAATTGTGCGGTGTTGCCTTAGGTTTGTGACGAGGAGCCACCCCTCAGGCCGCTCCGCGTCCAGCTCCCCTCAAAGGGGAGCCACCGCAATCTAAAAGAAAGAGATTGGCTCCCCCTTTGAGGGGAGCTGTCACCACAGGTGACTGAGGGGTGGTTCCACACGCAGAGCCTAACAAATAATGGAATATACGGCAAGGCCCGGCAGCGGGACGATGCGAGCATCGTCCCCTACAAATGATTTGCAGATTTTATCACCATCGGCAAGGTTTCTCCACGGTACGATGGAAACATCACGCCCGGACCAGAGCGACCGAGACATCGTTGACGTTGGTGCCGGTGGGGCCGGTGATGATCAGGCCATTGCATTTTTGCAGGGCATGGTAGGCATCGTTATCAGCCAGCGTGGCAAAGATATCGCAGCCCTGGGCTTTCAGCGCGGCCTGGGTGGTGCTGTCCACAAAGCCGCCAGCGGCATCGGTGGGGCCGTCGGTGCCATCAGAGCCAACGGAGAACACCGCGCAGCCATCCAGCCCGGCGATACCGGGAGCGGCGGCAAGGGCGAGCTCCTGATTGCGGCCGCCTTTACCGTGGCCGGTCAGATGCACCACTGTTTCGCCACCTGCAATCAGGGCAATACGGCGGCCCGCGGTGCGCTGGTAGCGCACCATGTTGGCCAGGAACACACCGGCTTCCCGGGCTTCGCAGCTCAGGCAGTCGGTCAAAATCAGCGGCTCATAGCCAAGGGTGCGGGCGGTGGCAGCGGCGGCGGCACACAGCTGGCGCACACTGCCGGTGATCTGGGTTTCTACGTTGTCCAGCGCTTTGGGCGTTTCCTGCTCCAGCAGGGCCAGCATCTGCTCCGTCATGGGCAGGTGGTATTTCTGCACGATCTCCTTGGCCTGTACGCAGGTAGAACTATCCGGGTAAGCGGGACCGGAGGCAATCATATCCAGCGGATCGCCCAGAATATCCGAAAGCACGATGGAAACCACATGGGCCGGGGCACACAGCTGGGCAAAACGGCCGCCCTTTACGCCGGAAAAGCGCTTGCGGAGGGTGTTGATCTCTACAATATCCGCCCCGCAGACCAGCAGGTTGTGGGTGAGTTCTTCCAGATCCGCGGCGGGGATGAGCGGCTTTTCAAACAAAGCGGAACCGCCGCCGGAAAGCAGGAACAGCACGGTGTCCTGTGCGCTCAGCCCGCTGACGAGGTCCAGCGCCTGCTGGGTGGCGGTAAAGCTGTTCTCGTCCGGGATGGGGTGCCCGGCTTCCCGGATGGTAAAGTTGGCGATGGGGCCTTTGCTGTGGTCGTACTTGGTAATGACAATACCGGTATCAATGCGGGAACCCAGAATGCGGCTGGCGGCGTTGGCCATCTGCCAGGCACCCTTGCCGGCGGCAACCAGCACAACGCGCCCGGAACCGAAATCGCGTCCTTCCAGCGCTTTGCGGACGGCCTCGTCCGGCTGGGCGGCGGTGATGGCGGCCTGAATGATGGCGTCAGCATCTTGGCGGAGTTTAGACATAGGGATCACACTCTTTTCTGTTTTGTATGTTGGTTCTTTAATTTCTGTTATAACATGCAAATCAATCATTCAGCAATCGGCAGAACGTACAGAATTGGCGGCAAAATTTTGGCGGCACGGGATGCCCGCACCGCCAAAAAAACAGAATTTTGAGGTTTTACAGGTCGCGGCCCAGCTTGATGCCGGTCAGGTGCTCGTAATACTGGGCAATGGCGCTGTGGTCCGCCTGGCCCTTGCCATTGCTGTGCAGCCACTGCAAAATTTCCTGCACTTCGGCGGTCATCGGCACCGGGGCACCCACGGTGTGGGCGCAGTCCAGGGCGTTGTTCAGGTCCTTGATGTGCAGGTCAATTTTGAAGCCGGGCTTATCGTTGCCCTCGATCATCATGGGAGCTTTGGCGTTCATGACGGTGGAACCGGCCAGGCCGCCCTTGATGGCCTGGAACACCAGGTCGGGGTCAACACCGGCTTTCTGGGCCAGGGTCAGGGCTTCGGCCACAGCCTGGATGTTGGCCGCCACGATGATCTGGTTGGCCAGCTTGGTGGTGTTGCCTGCGCCGATGCCGCCGCACCGCACAGCGGAAGAACCCATGGCCAGCAGGACCGGTTTGAAGGTGTTGAAGACCTCTTCCTCGCCGCCGACCATGAAGGAAAGGGTGCCGTCAATTGCCTTGGGCTCGCCGCCGGAAACGGGGGCGTCCAGCATCTGGATGCCGCGGGCGGCAAGCTCGGCGGCAATCTCCTTGCTGGCGATGGGGTTCAGGGAGGTCATATCAATAAAGGTGGAGCCGGGCTGCATGTGAGCGGCAACGCCGTTTGCACCCAGCATGACCTGTTTGACCTGCGGGGCGTTGGGCAGCATGGTCAGCACAAGATCACAGGTGGAGCCGATGGTGGGCTGGTCGGCTACTTTGGCGCCGCAGGCTTCCAGCTCAGCTGCGGCGGCGGGGGAGTGACTGTCCACCATAACGTTATAGCCGGCTTTGAGCAGGTTTTTGGCCATGGGGCGGCCCATGATGCCAAGACCGATAAAACCAATTTTCATACGATCACACGACCCTTTCTTTGTAAGGTGTACCTGAAAACAAAGAAATAGACTAAATTTTCGACTTTTCAGATACACCCTAGGAAAACATGGGATACCCTGCCGGGACAAAAGCGGCGGGCAAGATAAAAACAATTTTATTATAGTAATAGATTATACAAATTGCAAGAAGAACTTTTGTGAAACACATAAAAATATAGGCAAAAAGGCAGAAAAATAAGGGAGACTGCGTTGCACAAGGGCAAAACGTGTGATAGAATAATAGAAATATCTCCGGTTAATACGGATGCGCTGCGGGGGCCAACCCGCACAGGGGAAAGTGAAGGAAAAAGCTATGGAACGCCGCCCAATCAAAACGATCCGCAATCAGGTGTATCAGATCCTGAAGGATGATATCTGCGAAGGAAGATTTGCTCCCGGCCAGTGGCTGCAGGAAAACGAGCTGGCAGAGCGCCTGTGCGTGAGCCGCAGCCCCATCCGGGAAGCACTGCGCCAGCTGGCTTCGGATGGGCTGGTGGTGGAGATCCCCAACAAGGGTGTGTTTGTAAAAGAGTTTACCGCGCGGGACATTGAGGAAATTTTTGACCTGCGCGTTCTGCTGGAAGATTACGCCATCAGCAAGCTGCAGCACCACCTGACCACGGCGGATATGCAGCAGCTGATCGACTGCCTGAACGAGATGGAGCGGCTGCACGCCCAAAAGAACCTGCGTGCCTACACGGATATGGATTCTAAGCTGCACGGGCTGCTGATTGAACTGTGCGGCAACAGCCTTTTGGAATCCATGTATGCAAGGATCCATTCGCTGAACCAGCAGTTCCGTATTTATTCGCTGACAAGTACCCAGCGCTTTAATGAATCGATGGAAGAGCACCGCGATATTGTGCACTGCCTGCTGACCAACAATGCGGACGAGGCAAGGGCCATCAACAAGCGCCATTTGCAGCTGGCGAAAGATAAAATTATCCAGCATTTTTCTGAGCAGGAAGCCCTGAAACAGGCAGCGGATGCACAGCCCAAAACAACCGCCGAAGCGGACAAAAAAGCAAAATAACAAAATAACAAAATAACATGTGCCCCCGGCAGCTTTGCATTGCTGCAGGGGGCACTGCTGTTATGGAAGATAAAATCAGGAACTGAGCTGTTCTTTGTGGTATTGCAGGGTGTACAGCTGATAGTACCGCCCATGACGGGCCAGCAGCTCCTGGTGGCTGCCCTGCTCCAGAATTTTGCCGTGGGACAGCACGATGATGTTATCCGCGTGCTGGATGGTGGAAAGGCGGTGGGCAACGATCAGCATGGTGCCGACGGTGCGCATTTTTTCCAGAGAATCCTGAATCAAAAGCTCGGTTTCGGTATCAATGTTGGCGGTTGCTTCGTCCAGAATCATCACGCTGGGCTTGTGGATGATCGTGCGGGCAAAGCTGAGCAGCTGGCGCTGACCGGCGGAGAAGTTGTTGCCGCGCTCGCGCACTTCCTCATCCAGGCCGTGGTCCAGCTTGTTGATGAAGTGGTCAGCGTTGACATAGCGGCAGACCTGCATGATCTCTTCGTCCGAGATGTTATCCTCCCGCAGGACAATGTTGCTGCGGATGGTGCCGGAAAAGAGGAAAACATCCTGCAGCATTTGTCCAAAATGGCGGCGGAGGGAAGAAATTTTGATTTTGCGGATGTCGATGCCGTCAATCAGAATTTCGCCCTTCTGGAACTCGTAATTGCGGCAGATGAGGGACAGGATGGTGCTTTTGCCGGAGCCGGTGGAACCGACAAAAGCCACGGTTTCCCGCGGGGAAACATGGAACGAAACGCCCTGCAGCACCCATTCGCCGGGAATATAGCTGAACCAGACATCGCGGAACTCAATTTCGCCTTTTACATCGGTCAGCTCAATGGCGTCGGGGGCATCCACCAGCTTGGGCTGAATGTCCATAATAGAAAAGACTTTTTCCGACGAGGCCAGCGCGGATTGCAGCCAGTTGAACTGCTCGGCCAGGTTCTGGATGGGGGTAAAGAACTTGGAAATGTACATGTAGAAGGTGACGATGGTGCCGCCGGTGATGGTCTGCCCCAAGAAAGAAACGTTGTTCAGGTGGCCCATGCCGCCCAGGTAGAACAGGCACAAAATAGAGCTGATGTACAGCATGTAGACCAGCGGGCGGAATACGCCGAACACAAAAATCTGTTCCTGCGTGACCTTGGAAAGGGTCTGGCTTTTTTGGTAGAACTCCGCCATCTTTTCGTCCTCGCGGCCAAAAATCTGGGTGACCTTGATACCGGAAAGGTTCTCCGAAAGATAGGTGTTGATGTCAGTGGTGGCATCCTTGACCTTACGGTAGGCCCGGCGGGAAAACTTGCGGAAGATGACAGTGAAGATGACGATGAAGGGAACAAAGCAGAGCACCATCAGGGTCAGCGCATAGTTCAGGCAGAGCATGGCCACCAGAATGCCCAAAATGACGAATGCATTTTTGATCAGGTTCACCAAAAGGTTGGTGAACATCATGGAAATGGCGTTGGTATCGTTGGTGACGCGGGTAACAAGCTTGCCAACCGGGATCTCGTTGAGCTGCTCGTGGGAGAGGGACTCAATGTGGGTGAACAGATCCTCGCGCAGATCGGAGATGATGCGCTGGCCGACCCGCTGCAGAATGACCGCCTGAAAATAGGTGCTTGCCATCGAGAACACCAGAACCCCCGCATAGACCGCGACCGAAGCGAACAGGCGGCTGAGGGTAAAATCGGCGGCGACAAGTTCTTCGATCGCACCGACGATTAGGGGAGAGATAATGTCGTAAGCGATGGAGAAGAGCATCAGGAAGAGAACCAGAAGAAACTTGGCCCAGTATGGTTTGGCGTAGGCGAACAGGCGGCGCAGAATCTCGCCGTCTGCCATGGTGCGCTCAAAACCCATGGCGGTCTTTTTATCTTTGACCGAAGCGTAAGCAAAAATCAGCAGCGCGGTAACGGCACCGATGACGCCGCCAACCAGCAAAAGCGGGTTTATATTAAGCATTGTCATCACCTCCGGCTTCATCTTCCAGCCGCTGCAGGTCCACCATGCGGCGGTACTTGGGGCAGCTGGTGTACAGCTCATCGTGGGGGCCGACGGCCTCAATCTTGCCATCATCCAGGAAGATGATCTTGTCCAGCCGCTCCACCGTGGAAATGCGGTGGGCAATCAGCAGGGTGGTCTTGTTGGCGCGGCTGGATTTCAGGTTGTCCAGAATGATTTTTTCAGTGCGGGTGTCTACAGCGGAAACAGAGTCATCCAGAATCAGGATGGGGGCGTCTTTCAGCAGGGCGCGTGCAATGGAGATGCGCTGCTTCTGGCCGCCGGAAACGGTCACGCCGCGCTCACCCAGAACGGTTTCGTAACCATCCTTAAAGTCCACGATGTTGTCCCGCACATCGGCCAGGCTGGCGGCGTGGTCGATCATTTCGGGGGAGGCATCGTCCACACCAAAGCCGATGTTGTGGGCGATGGTATCTGAGAAGAGGAAGTTGTCCTGTGGAACATAGGCGCAGGCAGCGCGCACAGAATGGATGGACAGGGTGTTCACGTCCTTGCCGTCCACAAACAGGGTGCCGTCCGGCACGTTGTAGGTGCGCAGCAGCAGGTCCACCAGCGCCGTTTTGCCCGCGCCGGTCTTGCCCACAATGCCCACGCTTTCGCCGGGGTGGATGGTGAAGGAGATATCCTGCAGCACATCGTATTCGCCGTCCGGGTAGCGGAAGGTCAGGTGGCGGAATTCCACACTGCCCTGCGGGTTCTGCAGCTCCTGCACGCCGGGGCGGTCGGCCACATCAATGGGGGCGTCCAGCAGCTCGGTGATGCGGTTCAGGGAAGCCTTGCCGCGGGAGGTCTTTTCGATCAGCATGGAAATTGCCATGATGGGCCAGACGATGGCCTCAAAATAGCCGATGTACTCTACCAGCTGGCCCGCGTTGAACCGGCCCTGGTAGACCAGATAACCGCCATACCCCAGGATGACACAGATGACGGATTCGACAAACAGGGTCACGAGCACTTCCAGCAGGGTGGCAATTTTGGTGTAGATGACGTTGATCTCCTCGTTCTGTTTGTTCAGCTTGCGGAACGCCATGAGCTCTTTCAGCTCTTTGACAAACGCCTTGATAACGGCAATGCCGGAGAAATTCTCCTGTGCAAAGTCTGAAAGATCGGAGAATGCCTGTTGGCGTTCTTCCCAGCGCTTGGTCATGGCGGTGCCCATGACGGTGCCGATGCCGAACATGATGAGGGCAGGGATCAAAGCCAGCAGGGTGAGCCTATAATCCATACGCCACATTTTGTACAGGGCCATCAGGCCGAGAACCAAAGCGTCAAAGAACATCAGGATACCATCACCAAAACATTCCTGGATGGTATCAATATCATTGGTGTAAAGGCTCATCAGGTTGCCGACTTTGTTAACCTGGTAATACTGCTGCGAAAGCTGGCGGCTGTGGTCAAACATCCGCTCGCGCAGGTTGGCAGCAACCCGCACAGCGGAGCCGAAAAAGCAGATACGCCACAAAAAGCGCCCAATGACCATGAGCACCACGATCCAGATCATGGGCAGGCAGATGTGCTGCAGCAAAACCTCTTTGGTAAAGGGCAGGGTCTGGCCGTTTACGACCACCTGCCCCAGGTTGACCCCGTTGATGACCAGACGGTAAAACTGGGGGATCAACAGCTGGATATAGTCAACCATTAAAAGGGCCAGCAGCCCAAGCAGCAGCACGGGCGCATTTTTGAGGTAATAACGGTTGATGTACTTGCCGAAAATCACGGCATCTCCTCCTTTTCCTTGCAGGGATACAGCCGGGCGGCCCGGTCGGCGGCAAAAGTGCCGTATCTTTCAGTATATAGGACGGGAACGGTTGAGTCAACGCAAAACGCGAAAAAGTGGGGAATACAGCCGAACAGGGGGGAAGCGTCTTTTATTATGAAGCATAGCCCCTACGGTCTCGATAGGAAATAGGTTGTTTCTGGATACACAAATGTTTCTTCTTTATATAAGGATACAAAATGAACTGCATTTACACATAGATTTCGTTGTTGCGGGCGGGCAGCTTTTGCACCACGGCTTTGTGGGCGGCGGTTTCACGCCAGGCGGCGGGACTTAAACCCGTTTCCCGCTTAAACACGCGGCACAGGTAGTTGGCACCGGAAAAACCGCACAGCCCGGCGATCATTTCCAGGCTGTACTCCCGCTCGGCCAGCAGCAGTTTGGCAGCTTCAATGCGCACGCTGGTCAAAAAGCGGCCCGGCGGCATGCCCATCTCGGAAGAAAAGACCCGCACAAGGTGGCACTTGCTGACCCCAAGCTGGGCGCTGAGTTCTTCCACGCCGTACAGGGCCATGTAGTTATCGCGGATGGCTTCCACCGCGCGGGCTACCAACGGCGAAAGACGGCGGGATTCCTCGTCCCCGTGGGCAAGGGCGCACAGCAGGGTGTAGGGGGCGGCGGCGCTGGCGGCATCGTCGGCATTCCCGGCACCGCACACGCGGGCCAGCAGCTCCGCTGCACTGGGGCAGGAAGCCCCATCCGCAAAGCGCGGCTGCGGCAGCCCGGCCAAAAACTGCTGCACGGCCAGCCCGGTCAGCCGCACGCACAGCAGATGGCAGGGGGTAACGGGCCGTAGCGTGAAGGTGCCAAAGCCCAGCAAAAGATCGCCGGAGGAGCCCGCCGCGCTCTGGCTGCCGGGGCATTCCAGCACGCACTGCCCGCTGGAAAGTACCCCTGCCCAAAGGCCCTCGCCGGAAAGGGTAAGCGGCGCTTCGCCCTGCAGTTCCTGCACTGCGGCGCAGGCGCAGCAGGTGGTTGGATCAAATATCAATTTCTGACCTCCAATATCAATAAAGTGCTATATCTTTTTCAATCGTACCCTGCTATTATAGATTTGTCAAGAAAAATACGTGCTGAGCGTATCAATAAAATCATAAAAACCAATTTGGAGGTAATGACCCATGGCCAGCATTAGTTGCCGTCATATTTACAAAATCTATCCGGGCAATGTTACTGCCGTTAAGGATTTCAACCTGGAAATCGCTGATAAGGAATTTATCGTTTTCGTCGGTCCTTCCGGCTGCGGTAAGTCCACCACCCTGCGTATGATCGCAGGTCTGGAAGAAATCTCCAAGGGCGAAATGTACATCGGTGACCGCCTGATCAACGATGTTCCCCCGAAAGACCGCGACATCGCCATGGTGTTCCAGAACTACGCTCTGTACCCGCACATGACCGTGTACAAGAACATGGCATTCGGCCTGGAACTGCGCAAGATGCCCAAGGACGACATCGACAAGCGCGTTCGTGAAGCTGCTAAGATCCTGGAAATCGAGCACCTGCTTGACCGTAAGCCGAAGGCTCTGTCCGGTGGTCAGCGCCAGCGTGTTGCTCTGGGGCGCGCAATGGTTCGTAACCCGGCCGTCTTCCTGCTTGACGAGCCTCTGTCCAACTTGGATGCTAAGCTGCGTACCAGCATGCGTACCGAGATCATCAAGCTGCACAAGAAGCTGGCTACCACCTTCATCTATGTTACCCATGACCAGACCGAAGCTATGACCATGGGCGACCGCATCGTTGTTATGCGTGATGGCGTCATCCAGCAGGTCGATACTCCGCAGAACCTGTACGATTACCCCTGCAACATCTTCGTTGCCGGCTTCATCGGCAGCCCCCAGATGAACTTCCTGGACGGCACCCTGCAGAAGAATGGCGATACCTATGTCGTCGATCTGGACGGCACCGTGATCCCCCTGCCGCAGGAAAAGACCGCCGATGGCAAACTGGCCGCTTACGTTGGCAAGAGCCTGAAGGTTGGTATCCGTCCTGAGGATATGAAGGATGACGAAGAGTTCCTGGAGAAGCATCCTTCCAGCCATATCGATACTGAGGTTGAAGTTTCCGAGCTGATGGGCGCTGAGATCTATCTGTACCTGACCTACAAGGGCCAGAACCTGATGGCTCGCGTTGCCCCGACCTCCAAGTCCCGCCGCGGCGACAAGGTCACCATGGCTATGGATACGCATAAGATCCACCTGTTCGATCCTGAGACCGAGCTGACCCTGCTGAACTAATCAACAGTAATTTGAACTTTTTAGGCGGCTCCGCTCTTGTGCGGAGCCGCCTTTTGTTAAGGCAAAAGCGCAAACAATTGCGCAAGCGTTGCACAGAGGCAGTGCAGCGGGTGTAAGAGCAAATGGGCAGGGGAAAGCCCTGCCGAGGGGTGTGCCTGAAAACAAAGAGAATGGCGGTTGTGTTTGTAAAAACAGGCTGTATTTTCGGCTTTTCAGGCTCGCCCCAGGATAGGATGTTTGAAGCAAAGGGGGACAGCCGACCGATGCAGATCACAGATCTACTGGTGCCGGAACGCGTTGCACTGAATATGCAGGTGGCGGATAAGGCCATGGCCATCCACGCAATGGTGGGCATGCTGGACCGCACCGGATGCCTGCGGGATGCAGTCGAATACGAAAAAAATGTGCTGGAACGGGAAGCCCAGGGCACGACCGGCGTTGGCGGCGGGGTGGCCATTCCCCACGGCAAAAGCAACGCGGTGCTGGTACCCGCGCTGGCGGCAGTAACGCTGCGGGAGGCGATCGACTACCAGGCACTGGATGGTGCCCCGGTACGGCTGCTGTTTTTGATCGCAGCTCCGGATGGTGCAAACGACCTGCATATCCAGGTGTTGGCGCGGCTGGCTCAGCTGCTGATGGAACCGCTGTTCTGTGAGGAATTGAAGCAAGCAGCAACCCCGGAAGAATTTCTGGCGGTGATCGCTAAGCGGGAACAGGGCGAGACCGCCCGCGAGGCCCGCGCTGAGGCAGTGGCCGAAGCTGCGCTGACCGAACCGCGGCTTGCCCCCCGCGTGCTGGCTGTAACGGCATGCCCCACCGGCATTGCCCACACCTATATGGCGGCCGAAGCGCTGGAAGCCGAAGCGGCAGAAATGCATATTGCCATCAAGGTGGAAACCAACGGTGCAGACGGGGTGAAAAACCACCTGACCGAACAGGAAATTGAAAACGCAGAGTGCATCATTGTGGCGGCGGATAAAGCCGTGGAGACCGCCCGCTTTGCGGGCAAACCGGTGCTTCGCGTGCCGGTTTCCCAGGCGTTGAAAGACCCGGAAATGCTGCTGCACCGCGCGCTGTCCGGCACAGCTCCGCTGGAACCGGAGGATGAAAATGTGCCGGGCATGGGGTGCAACCGTAAAGCAGGCAGCGCAAAAGATGGTGCTGCCGTCACGCAGGAATTTGGGCGCAAGCTTTACACCGACCTGATGAACGGCGTTTCCCACATGATTCCCTTTATCACCGGTGGCGGTATATTGATTGCGTTAAGCTACTTTTTGGACCGCGGTAATGCGGGCGCAGAAATGTTCGGGCGGGGAACGTCCCTTGCCATGCTGGTGCGCACGATTGGTAATACCTCATTTAATCTGATGTACGTTGTGCTGGCCGGGTTCATTGCCATGTCGGTGGGGGATCTGCCCGCATTGGTGGCCGGTATGGCGGGCGGTATGCTGGCCATCCAGGGAACCTCGCTGGCACCGCAGGCGGAATGGGTGTCCTCCGGCTTTTGGGGCGCTATGATTGCGGGCTTCGCGGCAGGCCTTGTGGTAAAACTGCTGCGGACGGCATTCAAGCGGTTGCCATCGGCATTGGTGCATATCAAAACAGTACTGCTATATCCGGTGGCCAGCCTGGCCGTGGTCGGCTTTATGATGGTATTCCTCGTCAATGCGCCGCTTGGACGGTTTAATACCTGGATATACCAGCTGTTGGCCAGTATGCAGGGCGGCAGCCGCGTGGTGATGGCCGCGGTGCTGGGGGCTTTGATGGCCGTTGACTTTGGCGGGCCGATCAATAAAGCGGCGTATCTGTTTGGCACGGTTGCCCTGGCCGGCGGCCAGGAAGAATTTATGGCTGCCGTTATGGCGGGCGGCATGGTGCCGCCGCTGGGCGTTGCTCTGGCGGGAACCCTGTTCCCGGAGCGTTTTACCACCAAAGAACGCCACACCGCGATGACGAATTACCTGATGGGGGCCTGCTTTATCACCGAGGGGGTCGTCCCCTTTGTGCTGCGGGATCCGCTGCATGTCATTCCCTCCTGCATGATGGGTGCATCCCTGGCGGCGGCGCTGTCCATGCTGTTTGGTTGTGCCGTACCAGCCCCGCACGGCGGCATGTTCTTGCTGCCGCTGAACCCGCATCCGTTCCGGTATCTGCTTGCCTTACTGATGGGCAGTCTGTTGACGGCGGTGACCCTTGCGGTTTTACGCAGAAAATACCCGCCTAAGGATGAGGAACAGCCAACAAATTGACCTGATGATTTAGGGCAACACCGCATAATTCCCGCCTAACGGCTCAAGCACCGCTCCGGCGGCTGCGGCACGGCATCTGCG
>OLNW01003511.1_pt1 | contig 12026 bp, 15 predicted proteins | sample 1672121 | NCBI WGS metagenome assembly OLNW01 (sample SAMEA3136648, study PRJEB25190) | human gut metagenome
TGTGTATTGACTTTTCTAAAAAGTACTTATATAATTATGATAGCGTGATAGTAGTCACGCGGAGGTCCTTACGGTTTAATGTGAGTGCCTCAAACCAAAACCCCCTGAAGAGGCTACTAATCAATGTAGCCTCACTTTTTTTGGCTTAAAATAAGGGTTTTCCATTTTAAGAAAAACCCTTACCACGAATTTACCACTTGTTTTTTTTCGATTTTATATAGATGAAGTGTTTGCATAATTGTCATTTTCTTCATCGAATTTATTAACTAAATTATCTAATTCACTATTATACATATGACTATATGTGTTTAATGTTTCTTCAATTTTAGTGTGACCTAAATATCTAGCAACTAATACTATACTAGCACCATGATTAATTAAAAATGATGCACAGCTATGTCTAAAGTCATGTATTCTTATTTTCTTTATATTGGCTTTTTTACATATTACTTTTTGTCTTTCATTAGGATTATCTGCAACAATTGGAACACTAGCGTTACCAAATACAAACCATTTTTTGTTAAAGTTATTATATTTAGATTCATTATCATATAGTTCTTTAAGATGTTCTAATAATTCTTTACAAATAGGCACATTTCTTGTGCTTTTTTTAGTTTTTGTAGTTGTAAATTTCCAGTCTCTACTTGAGATTCTAGTAGGAATCTGTTTATTAACTCTTAATTCACCTTTATTGAAGTCAATATCTTCCCAAGTAATTGCTCTCATTTCACCATTACGTAATCCGCAGTAATATAATGTCTCGAATAAACATTTATACTTCAAATTATCTTCACAACTAATAAATTTTTTAAACTCATCAAAAGTATAGAACTCCATTTCTTTAGGTATTTCATTAGGGTCAGTAAAATTAGTCATTTTGTTATAGACACTTGTAAAGTTAAAATTATAGTATTTAGTTCCAAAGTTAAGTATTGCTTTGAGAAACTTTAATATGTCATTTTTATAACTATTAGCAATGTCCTTTTTATTCATTATCTTTTTCCATTTATCAAAGTGATTAATATTAAAGTCTGTTAATTTAACTTCATCTAATATTTCTAGAAAAGGAACTCTATCTTTATATGTTTGAAAAGTAGTTTCCTTAACTATGTCTTTTTGATGTTCATAGAATGCTAGATACAAATCCTTGAACTTCATGTTTCTAGAATCTATAGGTTCTTTTTCAGAACTTAAGAATTCTCTTTCTGCTATTTGTGCTTCTTTCTTTGTAAAAAAGTTTTTACTATAGTGTTGTTTTTTCTTACCAGTTAAATCAGAATAAAATACTCTGAAGTACCAACTTCTTCCATCCTTAGATCTTTTTTTGCTATTTGCAGGGTATTGATATACAGCCATTTTTAATTCCTCCATTCATGCCATATTTTCAATTGAGACAACAAGTGTAAAATGTACTTGTTTTTTTTGGCCTCAAAATATAATACGAATTAGAACCCTCTCTCAATGGCCGTTTTGCTAATTTTTTTAATATTTTACTCATTTATATTCAATTATTGTTAGCTTTTACTTCGTATATATAATATGTACCATTAATTATTAAAAACTGCTTAAGTCATAACAAATTGCTTCTTATGTTGTAAAAATCATCAAAAAATAGCACTTTTTTAATAAATTTCATTTTTTTTGCCATTTTGGCAATTGGGAGTGCCTCTCCGTTCGTATTAAAGAGATAGAGGGGTATGAGAGATAGATTAATAAACTAGCTTTCTCGCTTCTAGTATATATTACGAATTTTGGACATTTTCCAATGAAGTTTTAAACTTTTTTAATAAAATTTAAACTTTTTTGCCATTTTGGCAATTGGGAGTACCTCCTCGTTCGTAATTATATAGTAGAGGGGCAAAGAAAGGGCAATTATAAACTGTCTTTTATCGCCTCTAGTATATATTACGATTTTTCGATATGCTTCAATTTTCACTTAATCCTATACCTTGAAAAATGAAACAGCTGTCAGATTCGTATATATACGTTAGAAAGGAGGACATGCTATTGAAAACAATAACAGCAAGAGAAACTTTAGAACTTGTATCTAAACAATGGTGTTCGAGTAAGGACTTTAGTATTTTATCTGGCACTGGTAAGAATACAACTTTAAAGTTGATGAGTGATTTAAGAAGTCAGTTAAAGCAAGATAATTATCACTTACCAAAAACTTTATTGCCAATGAATAAAGTAGTTGAATATCTGCACATTGACTTACAATATTTAAGAAAAGTCAGTGATTAGTTATTTAACACAAGTTTATTAGAAAGGAGGAAACTTATGTCTGCAAGAGAATTCAGACTTAGAACAGGTTGGTCTATTAAAGAAATAGCTCAGTTATTTGAGCTTGATGCAAAAGTTCTAGAAGCTAATGAAGACTTAATTTTTTTACCTGATTTAAGCATATTAAGTGAAATACTAAATATGCCTAAGTTAGAGTATGATATTTAATATTTAGAAAGGAATTTATATATGTATAATAAAAACATTAGCAACTTAGTTGCTAAATTAAATGTCAAATCTTATACTGATTTTAGTGTTTTAGAAACACCATCATCAGCATTAAGTAAAGTAGACTATTATTTTGATAGTGTTACTTCAGGAAATAAGGAGGTACAACAATTACTCTACGAGGCAGTTGGAGCCTCCTTAATAAGAGTTGCAGAACCAAACAAGGCCTTTATTTTTATGGGAAAAGGTAGAAATGGTAAGAGTGTTTTGTTCAGAGTAATTGAGAAACTTTTAGAAGTTCCACAAAAGCCAAAATCTCAAACTTCTGATAATAATAAAAAGTCTCAAAAACCTTTAATTCAATGTTCACATGAACATTTGGAACAATTATGTGGTACTAGACTGGGTGGTAAAACAACAGTTAAATACCTAAATGGGTGCACATGTAATATCGCAGAAGATCAAAAACAGCCAAAGTTTATTGATACATCCATTATAACTAGAATAATTTCAGGTGAACCTATATCTATATGTACGAAAGGTTCAGAAGAAGAATTAATAAAACCTTATTGTACTTTGCTATTTTCTGTAAATGAAGTATTAAACTTTAAAGAGACTGGTATTTATATAACTGACCGCATAATTGTAATACCATTTACCGCAACGTTTACTGATGACAATAACCGTAATATTTATTTAAAAGATGAGTTATGTCAGCCACTTGCATTACAGATAATTGCTACTCGCGCTATAGACGCAATAAGTAAAGCATTAGATAGAGGACATTTCACTATACCAGCTGTGGTACAGGAAGCTACAAATAACTATTTTATGGAGTGCAACAATGTTGCAGAGTTCTGTAATTTGTATCCTATAAAGAAGTTTGTTGCTAAGTCAATATACTATAATGAGTATCGTAGCTGGTGTAATTATAATAATAAGGAGGCAGTATGCAATACTAAATTTGGCAAAGAGGTTAAAAACCTTGGCTATCGTGCTGAAAGATATTCATTTAAGAACGATAGAAAAACTTATTATACAGCACCTGATTTTGACAATTATTGCGCTCAAGATGTATACAAGCAATATCTTATTGATAATGGTATTAGTGAGGAGACAGCTAGTAATTGTACTGAAGAAGAATTAATGGCCACTTTTGATTGTATTTCTTTTAGTGATTATCAAAAGGAAACGTTATATAATAGTTGTAACTCGGAATAATAGTTTATAGCCCTCTACAAGCTCATAGGAGCCTCTAGGAGGGCTTTTATTATATACGGCGATAAAAAAATTTGTAAAATAGGAAATGCCTCTGTAAGACTCTTAGAAGCTCTACAACAAGAAAAGCTAGGGAATGGAACCTAGCTCTTTTAAATAGGTGGAAATATTCTATGCCACTATGGCACTATGCCAGATAGTAGCATATAATCTATATATTAAACTATAAGAAAACTATAGTTATATATTACTATAGTTTATTCTTACTAAATTATAAAACTAATTGATTACTATTTCTTTTAACATTTCTATTTCTTCTAATACTCTTACTCTTATTAATATGATTGTTATTATTGTTATTATTAGTTATATTATATCTTTCGTAATTTGAAAAAAGTTTAAGCCTCGCATACTTTATTTTTTTCTTTGATTTTTAGAATCTATATCATTTAATAACTACGGTTAGATCCAATAACGGTCTGGGGTCTACTGTGTCACCACAGCATGTCCAGTATGACGGTTAAGGTCGACATTAGTCCTACTTAGGTGCGAGCTAGTAGGTGAAGTACTCCTAGGTTGTTCCGGTTCTAGACTGAACAAGTTTTTTATAATCTCTACATTAAAGATGGAAGCTTCCTTTTGGCATTAGTATCTATAGTGTAATGATTAGGACTTTATCTCTTAATTGGGTCCATTTAAATGATTTTCTCGTAAATACTTTTTTGTATTTACTATTATAATATATACAGATTTGTGCAAGAATTCTTATATTTCGTTCTTAAAATCTTATCAACTAATCCATATTTTAATGCTTCTTCTGCATTAAACCATTTGTCTTTTAATTGAATATCTTGTCTAACTTGTTTGATTGATTTACCTGTATTATTAGCTAACAATTTTATAACACGTTCATTTAACATATTAGTGTGTTCATAATTAGTTTTTAAATCTCCAACTTTCCCCATGTTGAAAGCTGATACTTCGTGAATCATTATTTCACTATTAGGTGTGATAAATCTTTTTCCTTTAGTGCCACCACTAAGTAATATTGCAGCCATTGATGAACAACGCCCAATGCAAATAGTTTTAATATTACTCTTTATCATTTGCATAGCATCATAGATAGCCATTCCATCTGGAACTGCACCACCTGGTGAATTGATATACATTGTTATATCCTTATTTCCTTTCATAGTATCTAACTTTAGTAATTGGTCAATTATCTTATCAGCTTCTTCTGTATCTATTGATTTAGTTAGTTTTATTATTCGTTTATCAAACAAATTAATGCTTGAAGGAGTCTTTTGCTTAGTGTCCTTCTTATTATTCTTCGATTTATTATTAGTCATATATTATCCTTTCTTATATCTTATACGTTTTCTTGTTTCTTAAGTGTTTAATGAAATATGGTAGATTCAACTTATCAAAATCATGTGAATTCTCTCCATGAATAGGAATTATTACCTTTGGCTTTACTATATTACAAACATCTTTAATACCATCTGGAGTAGCATGCCCACTAGTATGAAGATAGTAATAGTTTTTAGGTACAAAACTAGCTATACTTTCATCAGCAGTTTTTCCTTCAATATAACCTAACCATTCAGAGTAAATGAATAGATTCTTTTTGAAATTCGGACTATGCATAAACTTCTTTGAAAAGTAGTTACTTCGTACTAACATACAAAAACCTTTCTCAACCATATCCTCATAAATACTACTATCAAAATGTTTTACATCAGAAAAGTCATAGTAATCTGTGTGAATATTCGTTGTTTTAGTTACATAATCAAGAATATCCTTTTGATAATCATCACATAAAAATATCTTATCTCCAGCTTCTTTATTAGCATGATAGAATGAAGCAATTCTATCAATATTAGTTGAAGCACACATTACAAAAATATACTTGTGATTCTTTATTAAATTAACAGCTTCTTTTTGTAACATTTCTTCTGTCATAAAAGTTTCATCGGTTCTTGATAGAGTGGTATGTTCACAAATAAGTCCATCAACTTTACCAATACTTTTTAAAATGATTGGTAAATCTTTTCCAATAGGACCATGAGTTCTAAAGTCTCCAGTATGTAGAACTCGTTTAATACCATCTTCTATAAGAAACATATAACTATCAAAAGCAGAGTGGTCTACTCTAATAGGTGTAATCTTAATATCTCCAATATTAATTGGTATATCAGGTTCAAAAGTCTTGAAAGCATGAAGCCTATCAATATGCTTTTCTGTAATATTAGATAGTCTTGGTTCTTTCATTTTCTTTTGATATATCATAAAAATATCTTTAGCTTGTTCTCCAATATAGATTGGAATCTTTTTCTTTACCTTCATGTATTCGCCAACGTGGTCTAAATGATAATGAGTAATAAATACTGCATCACATTTTTTACTAATCTTTGTAACATTAACTTTAACTTTGTTTTCAGTGTTTGGAAGATTTGTACCAACATCAATTAGTATTCTTGCTTTTTTGGTTCTAATTTCAGTTATACATCCACCAATTTGGTCAACTCCTCTGTGTATTTTGATTTGCATGAATAGAGTTGTCCCTTCTAGTTATTGTAGCTTTTATTACTTGATAAAAATGTTATTTTTTCAGCAATAACTTGAGTTATTTTTCTTTTGTCACCATTATTAGTTTCAAAGTTATTAGTTTGAATTCTTCCCTTAATTCCAATAAGGTCTCCCTTTTTACAATACTCAGCTGTATTAGTAGCAACACCACCCCATAGAATACAGTCTACAAAATCAGTTTCGTATTCTCCATCAGCATTTTTGTAACTTCTTGGTATTGCAATAGTAATTTGTGATTTTTCTTTTTCATCTCCAGCATACACAACTTCTGGATTACTAGTAAGTCTTCCGACCATAACAACTTGATTTAACATAATTTAAACATCTCCATTTCTTTATTTGTATTTTTGGTTATTTTTCACTAGCGTAGTAATAGTTTAAACATTCTTTCTAAACAGTTCTTCTCTGGTTTAATTAATCCCTTAATATCGTAGTAGTATCTATCAATTAAATACTTAGTATAGGCAGTGGCATATTCATAGTTATAGAGATCATCTATGTATTGTTGTACTTCAGCAATATTTCTATTTCTTCTAAGTAGAATTAACTGTTCTGAAATATTATTCTTCTGCTTAATAATATCTTTAACTACATTAGGAACTTCCTTCTTAATATCAGCAAGTTCTTCAAAAGTCATTTCCTTCTTAGCATATTTGATTAAAGAATTAATGTAGAATAGAGCAAGATACTGAGTTAAGTAATGTTTGAAACTAAAAGTCTTTAACTGTTCAGCTTGAATCATGAATGAATAATTCATCTTCTTATTACGAACAACTATTTTGAAATCAGATTTAATCTTAAGATTTGAAAACACCTCTTTTCTTTTGTTCTTTTTAGTTTTAGCAGATTGAATGTTGTTGAAAACTAATTCAACGAAGTAGAAAACATCATCTTCAAAACTCTTGTTCATTGTTAGCCCCCTATTATGATGTAACATATTCTTGTTTTAGAAACAGAACACAAAAAGAAAAGAGTTAGAAGGACTCTAACTCTTTTCAATATAATAGAATACTGCTATGTCACTATGCCATTGTAACATTAATCTTTTTTAGACCATCTTAAGTAGTCATCTTCATTAGTTGTACAAGAAATGCTTCCAAAATTAGTGTAACATTCTGCATACTTTTTATCTCCCTCATACATATTGAAGAAAATATTCTCATTAGGTCGATATTTCCATTCAATATCTTTTACATCATAAGTATGAGTTTGATATAATCCTGTTTTACCATCATCAAAATTACACTCTTTTTTAATATCTTCTGCATTATCATAATTGCCAACAGAACAAATTTTTCTTTTAATAATGTTATTTTCTACACTATATACATAGTAATACGTAATACCAGTATACTTTTCAGCTCCTGAAGTATATTTTTCTCCTTTGTATATACCTTGTAATTCGCTAGGAATTGATGTTGGATTTTTTTCTTCTTCCTCATCACATCCTGTTAACGTAAATATACATAAAAATGTTATTAAAACTAAAAAATATTTTTTCACATTTTACCTCTTTCTATTTTTTTGTGATATTAACTATCATCTTTTCATCAGTATCATATGGACTAAATGGAAAGCCTTCATAGGTTTTAAATGCTTTGCCATCAACTGTAACATTATAGCTAAAATTAGATATTAGTGCATTAATATTATCCCCATATTTTTGCTTGTCTTCAGAAGTATATATTTGCCAATTATTAGATGAATTTAATTGTTTAATGGTATAATCTTTTCCATATTTTTTGTCTAAACAATTTTTAATTACCAAACTTGAAGAACTTTCAGTTAATGAATATGAAACTGTAAAATTACAAGTAATTTCTTCATCATTATATTTTAATAAAAATTCTTTATTCCTTTCATATAATGGTAGATTTTCAATAATATCTTTATTAAATGTTTTATCTACTTTTGAATAAATAATTTTATTAGTTTCAGTTTTTCCAGAAGGCGATACATTAGGGTATATATATTCAGTACAACTAATAGTATCTTTAGTTTCACCATAACAAATTAAATCATAAAATTGTTCTCCATTTGAAAAATAAAAAATTTTAAATCCATCACCATCAATTTTATATTGGTGATATTTATTAGTATTTTCAGTTTTTGGAGATGTACTATAATAATCATCTTTGTAATACTTTTCATCTTTATACAATACCTCATAAAATGATGAATCTTCTGTAATACAAATTAAATGCTCAGAATTCTCTGGACTTTTATAACATCCTTCCTCAATATTTAATTGGCTAACCATAACATTACTGGGTGTTTTAGTTTCAGTATCACATCCAGTTAAAGCAAATATACATACAAATACTATTAAAACTAAAAGATTTTTTTTCATTTTCTTCCTCCTCAATTATATTATATCATCTTTTTTAAAAATAATCTAAGTATTTAACTTAAATTGTTTAAGTTTTTAGTTTATGGCTAAAACATTTATTTTTGAAGATAATAATTACTGAGATTTGCTAAGTGAATTACTGAGATTGGAGGGGAACAATGAGTTATAACGACGAATATAAGAGAGAGCTTTTCAAACTTATTGGCAAAAACATTAATTATTATCGCTACCATTGTAACAACAGTAGAATTATGAATGAAAAAGGTTTTGTTACTATTGAGAAGCTGGCAGAAGAGATAGATAGTAGTCCTAATATGCTTTATAATCTTACTGCTGAGAATGTCGAACAAGGTGTTTCAGTAGTATTCATTGATAAAGTTGCAAGAGTTCTTGATGTTGATTTATATTGTTTCTTTATGAAAGAACAAACTTTAAATCCACCTAAATACACTAAATAGATTTTTAATTAACTAAACGACTGGTCAAGTTGTTTTTTATTACTTAATTTATTTAAGTTATTTACTTAATTTCAATTCTAATTCTTTTAATAATATGGTACAATATAAGGTGAATGGGGGCTTGTAATGAAAACAAGTACAGAGGTAACTTAGAACTAGATACTTTGGATCAGTTAAATTCTATAGCTAATGATATTTTAGACACAAGAGGACTAGCTATTATATTAAATCAGTACTTTGATGAATCAAGAAGAACAGAACAAGAGCATATGTATGAATACTATGGTGTTCTTAATGAAGAAATTATACAACGCCTTCTTGATTTATCAGATGAATTAAAAGAGATTGTAAACGAAATAGAGGTTAAGAGGTGATTATATGACTAAACGAATATTTCAATTATTAAGTGTTATTGGAATTATAGCTATAAGCGTATTGGCATTTGTTATACCTTCTAATCCATATAAAACTATTCCTGCTTTAACTATGATGAGTTTTGATAAACCATTATGGTTGTGTATAATTGTTGGTGGTGGATTCATCTATCTAGTAACTTTATATTCAATTTATGATAAACTAACTAATAAATAATCAATATGTTATATAATTAAATACTCTATATAATTAATAATAATAGTACTCATTAAAATAGCATTTTGCTATGGCACTATGACACATTAAAAATAAGACAAAATATAGCGTTTTTTGAGGTCAAACAGTGGTAAATTAAGTGGTAAATCGGCAGGAACTATTAACAAACCCTTATAATTACTGGCTAAATTAAAACAAACCATTATTCTGTCAGGATAATGGGGTCATTTTTAGGGTATTTTTTGAGCTAAATTTTTGTCAATCTTTGGTGTAATAAATAACAAGTTATCAACAGATGGTTTTACCACTTAATTACCACTAGTGGGAAAGTGATTTTGCGAAATACAAATAAATTGTTCAGGGACAAATTAAAGCAAATCAACGGCAAACGGGCACTAGAGTTTTTTATAAAACCGTTATTTTACAACCCCCTGAAGAGGACACGATTAATTGTGTCCTCATTTTTTTGCTTTAAAATAAAGGGTTTGTAAAGTTTTCAGAAATTGTTAATTGTGCTTTAGTCGATATTTAGTCGACTTTTTATATAATTATGTATTGTTACAAGAAGTTATATAATACATTTTTTATATTTTTTTATGTTTTTTGATCTTTTTATCGTATATTATTATGACAGTCGATGGAATTGTTACTGATTTACAGCGGCGATGTTACAACTAGAGAACGAGATTGCCAACTCGTAAAACGCACTAACAATACTAATACTAAAGATATTAACAATAGTAATAATAATTATTTTAACAATTCTTATTTCAAAAAGAGAGAGATAAGAAGATAAGAAAATCAAATTTAAAGTAGATAGAGAGTATACGTAGCTGAGTGAACATATTAAAAGTATCGACATACATTAACTAAGATGTATATGCAGATATAAGAATATTGTATGAGCAAGGATAGAACTTGGTTTATTAAGTTTGAAAAGAGTTGTAAACATATATTAACTTTATTTAATGATGGGTATGTTTTTGATGAAAAAGGTAAGAAACTTTTCGTTTTGCAGAAAGATGCTCTAAATCAAGTTAGAATTTTAGTGAAGGAGTATTCTATATCTGATGATTGTTCTAATGGTGGTGCAAATATTTCCATTAAGTTCAATTTAGATTCTATCTTCATAAGTCATAATCAAACTTTTTTCGATCAGTTGATCAATTTAATGTTTTCTGGACACAATATTAAACATCCAACTGGACAATTAGACACTATTATCAATGAAATAGAGAGATTAAGAACTACTGGCAAGCTTAAAGAAATGATACAAGATAATGGTCAAGATTCTTTTGTAGATTCATTGATTGAGCAATTTAACATAGAGAACGATTAATAGTTGATTGTTCTTTTTTTTATATACTAGGAAAGTTCTTTTAAATTTTTTTAGCAAGAATTTATATACTTATAGTTAACGAATATAATTGTGTAACACAAAAATTCGGCTATTAAATCCGTTTTTAAAAATTATTGTTAATTTTAATAATCTACTTCAACACTAACAGGGTTCATTCTTATTTTACAATTTTCACACATGAATAATTGGTTATTTTTAAATGTTTCTTGTGTCATTTTTTTAAATTCAACTCTATATACAAGTCTTTCAAACCCACATGTATCACATTTAAATTTAATTGCCATTATAATATCTTCTTTGTTTCTTTTAAGTTTTCTAGTCATCGAACTCATATTTATATCCTCCTTCATGTTACATCAAAACATAGTTTCATTAATGAACCACATTTTGGACATTTAATAGGAATCCTATTAAATGATGTCAAAATTGAGTTTTTCCATTTAAGCATAGATCTCATAAAAGGAATTTTTTCTTTTTTTATAATTGTAATTAGTTTATTACATAATTTGTTTGATTTATTATAAAAACCATAATATCGTATAGATTTATAATTTGAGGGAAGTAGATGCCTTAATAATTTCGTAATAAATGATTCTGCTGATTCAGTTATTTCATGATATTCTTCGTGTGTATGATCTGAATAAAACCATGTAACATTTTCTCCATCATATTTTAATATTCTTGATTCAGCAATAACTGGTCTAGAACAATATCTAGTTACATATCTAATTAATTCTTCAATTGAATTAAACTTATATCCATCATCTTCTAGTTTATTATTAACATAGAATCCATTTTTATATTTTAAATACATTTTGTTTTTAGTGTCTTTAAATGATTTTTTTCCAAAATGTTTTTCCATGTTATCCAATAATATTTTCATAAATCTTTTTGAAAGGGCATCATAATTGAAATAATTATATTTCTTAAAATTATGATTTTTGTCAATTAATCCTTCAGCAATAATAACATGAATATGTGGATTAAAATTAAGTGGTCTACCAAATGT
>OLNW01003513.1_pt1 | contig 12024 bp, 13 predicted proteins | sample 1672121 | NCBI WGS metagenome assembly OLNW01 (sample SAMEA3136648, study PRJEB25190) | human gut metagenome
GCTTCTTCCGGCTTTACCGGTCCCATCGGCTTCCCTGCTTCTTCCGGCTTTACCGATCCCATCGGTTTCTCTGCCTTCTTCTCGCCTGCCGCAAGCCGATCCATTTTACTGTTAATCTCAATAATGTTTCTTATTGCCGTAATCGCCATCATCTGCACTTCAAAAAGCAGACGCATAAGAATCGGACCGCCAACCATTATCGCCAGACCCATTGCGAAATTACTTCTTGTTCCGGTCCACCACTCTGTTACTGAAAACAGCATGAAGAATCCGATACAAAAGGACAACACACTTGTGACGATAAATACAAACCTGAGAATATCTTCTATATAGAATCTTTTAAAGTAGAAATAATTGTGTAACCAGTTTAAAAATTTATTCTCAATCTTCCCATCCATTTTTCTCGGTAAAACTTTCACATAAAGCAATATAATAAGCACAATGGAAGCTACCAATCCCAATGTACCCGCTGTATTTACGCTCATACTCTTCATCCTCTTTCCGTTTTTCTTTTTATCATACTTTCCGTAAATCGCAACCCGCAATAACTGCAAAACGGAGCTTCTGGCCAGGCGCGTCTCCTGAATCCAAATGCGTTACTGCATCAAGTATACGCCCTTCGCTATTCTTTTGCAACATCCTTTTATTTCTGTTTACTCTGCGTAAATTCCACCGCCTGCTCAACATAATCCATCTCAATCGGATAAAATAAAATTGGAAATGGCTGGAAATCTGCTGTCAAAATCGGTTTTGAGAGGTGCATTGGAAGTTCTGGATATAAAAAACCCCTTGAAAATCAAGGGGTTTTCGTTCTGCCGTAGACCGGGATCGAACCGGTACGGGTATTTCTACCCACGGGATTTTAAGTAACCCGAAAATTTTCTCCTACGATCCTTAAAATTGCTCTTAAATGCCCTGATTTCAATGGATTTTCATGTTTTATTTATCACTTGTTCTTTGTCCTATTATAACAGAAATTCTGTCAAACTACAGCCAACTTAAATATTTTTTTACCCATAGATAACGATTCTTTTTTCTTTTTATTTTGGAAATTGGAATTTGCCCCTTTTATTAATTACGATGCCTCCAAACCTCTACCTTTAGAGAAAGCCGATATCCTTCCAGTAAAAAGTCCTAGAACCTCTAATTTGACTTTTGGCACATATCCCAAAAGTTACCGACCTTTTGAGCGATCCCGTTTCCGCTTCTGTTCCACAAGCCGATAAAAGCTGCTGCTGGATATTCCAAGTTCCCTCTGAGCTGCCTTGGCTGTGATTTTCTCCTGCATCCACGCTTCATATACCTGTTCAAAATTATCCGGAATCTTTAAAGGTGGACGTCCAAGGTGCTTTCCCTTCTTCTTGGCTGCCTCAATTCCTTCTCTCTGCCTCTTACGGATCATCAATCGTTCCTGTTCCGCCATCGAAGCCAATACCTCAATCAAAATATTCTGAATCATATCAATGATCCATTCCTGCTCATCCGGCACCTGTATCAATGAGCTTGGCAAGTCTAAAATCATCAGCCGGATTTTATTCTCTTTGAACCAGTCCAGCTCGTTCTTAATATCTGCTTTGCTCCTGCTAAGTCGATCCAGACTGACAATATACAATACATCTCCCGGACGCAGCCCGAACATTCCTTTCAACGCATTGTAACCCGGCCTGTCCAGATTCTTTCCAGACTGCTTATCCACCACGATATTTTCCTGCTTCACATACTTCTGTAATGCCAGAATCTGCCGGTCAAGATTCTGCTCCGTAGAGCTTACCCTTGCATAACCATATTCCATACGCATATCTCCATTTTCAGCGCAACAAAAAAGAGGCAAGTTGCCCTGCCCCTTCCGCTATTTTCATTCTTGCTTTTTCAGATACTCTTTTACCTGAGCAATGACGAGCGCCGCCGTCTGAAACTGTTCCTCTGCTTTTTCTCTCGAAGCAATGTAGAAATCATCATAATCACTCTTTTCACGCACCTTCTGCAAAGCTCCAAGTCTCCTGCCGATCTCTCTTGGGAAAGTTTCCTTGGCCACATACTCTTTATTAAAATATCCCATGACATCCTTGTGACGCTTAAAATCCACGGTGCTCAATGCCAACACTGCCTTTACCGCATAAAATGCAGCGTAATAGGAACGGTTAATGGAATCCTTATACCATCCTTCTTTCAGACAATGCTCCGCTACTTTCAGGCTGTCATCTGCCTCGGTGATCCGGTAATTGCTTAAATCCCTCTGTCTGTCATCCAATCACAATCCCCTCCCGTTCCACATTATTATAAAAAGGTAATGCTCCCAACCAATACTGGTAATGCGCTTCATTCTCAATAACCGGATTAATCACGATTCCCGACTCCATCTCCAGATCGAAAGCAAGATCAAAAACAGCATTCTCCACCCTTTCAATCTGCTGATTCGAAAGCGGCGTCAGGATCATAACATCAATATCCGAATCTTCTCTATAATCGCCTCGGGCATAAGAACCATAAACAATCAACTTTGACAGATCACCTTGCAAAATTTTCCGGCATCCCTGTGCGAATGTCATTAAAACTTCCTGTCTTGTCACCTGATCTCCTCCTCCCAAATTTTCTTCTGCTCACATAACACTTTTCATCATAATAACATTTTTTACACTCCTTTGCTATATCATTCTTTGATTTTTTCGTGCTCATGCCGCCTGCTCAACATAATCCATCTCATTCTGAGCATCGACCATATTCTCCTCAATCTTGCTCTTGATCGTCTCATCCGTGCTCAGTGCTCGTTGCAGCTCCGTACTGATCGGGGCATATTTGAGTGCCTGCTTGATCACTGTCTTTTTCGCCATCTCCTCAAAATTCGTATTCCACGGACTGAACGTACTCGCATATGCTTTTGAATACTTCTTTGCAAATGCTTCCATGTCCTGTCTGCTCATGCAGGAGTAGCCATAACCACCCTTGATCGTCTTAAACAGGGCATAAAAATAGACCGGCTCGCCACGGTCTGTGACTGCCGGTCTGTGGATCAGTTTTGGGTTCAGGCCATACTCAAAGATAAACTCATCATTCTCATGCACCGTCTGTGCCTGTATCGTCTGAATATCCGGATTCCGGTAGGCCAGCGTGATCATGCCCTTATAGCCCAACTGAAACTGACACTCGATTTGTCCCTTGTTCTTATATGGAATCAAATAGGCCAGTCCCAGTGGTGTATTCACCTCAAGGCCAAGTTGTGCCGCATTCAGAAGCGCACCAATAAATGACATCGGTGTGCACTGCTGTAACTCCGGCGTGTTATTCAATGCTGACAGCGCGATCCGAGTAAACCGCTCCGGTGTAATCACACTGGGCAACGCTTTTTTCAGCTCCGGGCTTAATGCCTTTACAATATCCGGAATGCTCATGTTCTTCGTCAGCTTTGTTTCATTTTGTGGGCACTCTGCCTGCTTTACCAGTTCCTGCTTTAATTCCATTGTCTGATTCTGTGACATATTCTTTCCTCCTCTTCTATGCCGCAATCTTCTTTACCGAAAATCTCCGGCTCACAATCTGCTTCAAATAACGTTCATAGGTCTGCGGTGCCTCCTGCTTCAATGCCTTTGTGTCGATCCGGTTCTGCGTAGACTCTACCCACGAAATCCGGTACTGCTGTGTATTGGCATAAGACGCCTCTCCCATCTTTCCTTTGATCTCCTGATCGATCACGGTCTTTTCCTTATTCAGCTTATCAATCAGCCCTTCCAGTTCTGCCCGCCGGTTCAGCATATGATCCATGCCAAACAACTCCAGTTCCTTCTCCCGGTCTCCCCGGTACTTCCTCTCCAGCATTTTGGTATAATCGTTACTGCCATCCGGCTCTGGTGGAACCTGCTTTACTACGTGCTCATTCCAGAAGCGCTCCTCAACCGTAATCAGCGACTCGATCAATTCCTCATCTCTTGGAACCTTGTGTATAATCAATTCCTGACCAAAAATCAGAGCCGCAATATACCAGCAATCATATCCGCTGACCGCAAGATAATGTTGTACCTGCATCAGATAATGCGCCGGTACCTTTCCGTTTGCCCACTGATTGGATGCATATGGCGATACGGTCTTACATTCCAGCCCTGCCCGCTGACCAATAATCAGCCGGTCAAAATCTGCCAGAATCAGAGGATGATCGTCATTCTGAAAAATCGCCAGCGCTCTTTTCGTTTTCAATCCAGTCTGCTCCGTAAAACGCCGTGCCACATACTCCTCTAAGTCCCGGCCTTCCCGCATCCGCTCATTGTCTACGTCCTCTTCAACCTCCGGCGTCACCTTCTCCTGATACACCGAAAAACTGCTCTTATACGGGTTCATCCCGACAATTGCTCCGGCATCGGTTCCGGTAATCCCCTTCTTTCTTGCCCGCAGCCACTCTGTCTTATCCAAATTCGCAGTATTTACAAATCTCTTCATTCCCATCCTCCTATGCTACACGCATCATCTGATACGCCTTATCAATCAATGGATTTCCTTCGATCGTCCGTGCAAACAAATTCTCTTTAAACTTCGCAGTCTTGCGAAGCGGCTCTGCATGCGTCGCAAAATCAGATACCGCATTGATAAATCGATACGCATTCCGTCCCGTCTCCTGTAAATCCGGCGCATCAAAATAGCGCATTTCCAGATTATTCCGCAACCACAGGATATTATTTCTCTGCCGTTCAGATACCTCCGGCTCTACTGGAAGCAACAGATGAATATACTCCTGCACCTGCCGGTCGGTCAGTTCCTTTTTTCTCAGGACGTCAAACTCTTCCTCTAATGCATTCATATATTGCTCCCCAAGGAATAAAGTATTTCTGGCCTCTTCCAGCCGCTCCTGAATCTTTCCTTTATGCATCAGCGACCATGAACGGTGTGCCGTCCGCAAGGCCAGATTCAGCGTATTATTGCATACGACACGGATTGGTGTGATCGCTGCCCGTATTGCCCCTGATCCATCGTGTGTATTCGAGAACAACAAGTACGGGCTGATCCGCTCCCCTCCAATCACATACTCATGCGGCATCCGAGCCAGCATCCATACTTTTCTACCTCCCAACAAACTTCCCGCCGTCTCGTACTGGACGCCCTCACCCAGCAAGGCATCTGTAAATGCAAACGCCTCCCGGTTCTGCACGACCCGATAGCGATCCGTCACAACTCCCAGCACTGTTCCGTCCGTATCTCGTACATTTGCCTTGTACCCTTTCACGATTTCTCCATTTTTCAGACGAATATCCTCGGAACGTACATTCCAGTTCAGTCCTGCCGCAATCAGTGCCTCCTTCGACGTCGGAGCTTCTTCTACGTTCGTCCCCAGTCCATGCCACGGTTTCTCTCTTACATAAAACATCGTTTCTACATTTGCTGCCATCGTGAATCCTCCTCTTCTTTCATTTTTGAATTTTACTTTTCTTCATTCTGCTTAAAAACCTGCTCCACAACTGCTCCAATAGCATCGAGAATAATCAGAATAATTTTCTCCAAATAGCTCACCCTTCCTTTCCTATAAAATGGCATGAAAAAGGCAGAACCCGCAATGAGTTCTGCCTGATGTGGTATCACTATTATAATATGTAATTAAAAATATGAACTTAGTTTCCAAAGAGAATTTCTATTATTGCAATTGGAATCAATATTGTAATCTATATATTTTAATCCGTTTTTCAATATTGTTAAATTCTCTAATGGATCTTCTCTTTCCATTTTTAGTAACGACTGTTCCAAATGAATAATCCAGTCTCTTCCATCTGCTAATTTTTTCAATTTAGTTCCTGAAAACTTGTAAATATCATATCCATATCCACTATATCCCAATCCCGTATAGTTATAATGTACCTGTGCAACAAAATATTTAGACAAGTATCCTACTCCATCTAATCCTGTCAGCTCTTTTGTGGATCTAAGCATTCCACGTCCTCTTCTATAAGTAAATACTTTTGCGCCATAGTAATTACCCCTCTGATAAATCCAGATAAGATCAACATTGGAATCCTTATTTATATCATTAATAACATACCAACCACTATTAAGCCATTTGTTTGTAAAGTTTTTAGCAATACTATACTGTTTATAATATGGAGTTTGCTTAGTTTTAGCCAGCGCTGGCATATTAGGCACAGTTACCATAGACAACATTAAAACCATAACCATTAACATTTTTATACTTTTTTTCATTTCACTACCTCCTGATCTGCAATGTTCATTTTCATCTTTACCTAGCTATTTCTTATCTGATTTTTTATGTATTTCCTCCCACTCCTTCTTTATTTTACAAAATGCCTTTTTAAGTGCGCTGAGAATTTCTAACTCAGACTCTTCTATTTTATGATATACAGTTGTTTCCTGATAAACAATTGTTGAACATGTCAATACTATAAGCCAATTTCTTAATCCGTACAACTCTATGAGAGCAAATTTAATCAGCGGTACAATCAGCTTTCCATAATGGATTTCACTTCCATAATTCATATACCCCCCGATTTCGCCTAGATTATTTAAAAATGTATCTACAACATCCAGAGCCATGCCAACATCATTAACTATGCCATTTAATGTTATTCCAAAATAATCTAACAGAGCAACCCCACATATTATGCAAATAATAGAATATATTATTACAAATGTCCCCTCTATGCTTTGTAATGTGTTTTTCGCTATTCCGAACATTTTCATTTGCGAATTACCTGAAAATTTATAGATTGTCCATTTTCTAAATTTGGCCACTCCAATGAATAGAAGTAGAAATACTATAGCCTCAAGCCAAGAGTTTGTTATTACTTTTGGTATTCCTTTAGAAAGAAACAGTCCTAAAAACAGCATTTCCAAAATACCCATTCCGATTGTTACTGGTAACAAAAAAACTTTTGCTATCGAATTATATTTAAAGCTTACAATTTCTTCCAAAGTTATATAATGTATAGTATCATCTGGATTCTCAATTTCTTGTTCTTTCTCATCCTCCTCCTTTTTCACTATGCTTTCTTCTTTTTCTATCAATTGACTTCCACAATACGGACAATATTTTTTCTGTTCATCAAAAACTTTGTTACACTTCTGGCAATATTTCTTCATGCTCTTTTTCCTCTATAGTTTCTGAAATCTACTATATTTTATAATGTCCAAGGTCATTTTCCTTTCATATATTTTTCAAGATCTTTATAATTTATTTGTTCCAAATCCTGAAGTGTTAAATCCATTGCTGATAGATCTGTTTTAAAATCATTTATATCCTGCCTCAGAATTTTATTCAGTCCATATTCCTTCAGATAGTCATTCAATTCGTCAGATACAGCATACTTATCACCATCAATCATTAGCGTATATTCATCTTTGTCTATATTATACATTACGATGCTTAAATTTCCCTCTGTTGGTGTTTCGTAATCAAAATACATGTTTACACAATTATCCGCCAATGAGTATGCAAAAGTGCTATCATTTCCGATTTCAGTATCGCTAAACCAATCAGCAAAGCATGATTGTACAAGCGGTTCGTCGATTCTTACCGAACAGCCATTCTCCGTATATTGAAGTACCCATTTATCATCATAAGTAAAACGATAAAATGTTTCTTTCCATTCGTCAACATATTCTGTACGAAAATCTGCCTTATTCTTAAGCGTAGTTATTATTTTTGTCTTTTCACTACTAAGTTTTCCTCCACTGCCACAGCTCGAAAATGCATATCCTATAATGCAGATTGCCAGTACTGCGAAAATAATATTTCTTATTGTATTCGGCTTCTTTTCCGTTTTACTTTCCCCAGTTGCCGCATGTTCCTGTACACTCTTTTCAGCATCAGCAGTTTTTTCTTCTACGCTTTCTTGCGAAATATCATTTTTATCCAATGGTATTTTCTCTGTTATCTCTTTTTCATCATCTTCTATTGATGGTCTTTCTGCTCCGCAATTGGAGCAAAATTTTTCATTATCCTTTATCTCGTTTCCACATTTTTTGCAATACATTTCTTTCTCTCCTCTTATTCAATTATAACTTCAAACGATGTCTCCCCTAATTTAGGGATTATAATTTGTGCAGTTTCAGAATTATTCCACGCATATCCTGTGAAATCCAATAAAAACTCAGGAGAAATAATACCATATCCATTTATTCCATGGATAATAGCATCTGTCCCACTTGCGATAGTCTTATTTTCTTTGTAAATCTTATAATAAAACGTTTCTGCATTTTCATTATAATCCAAAAAAATATACATGTTCTCATTGTTTCCAGAGATCTGATATGTTCCCGAGAAAGAATCTGGTGATCGATACCCATCAAAACTGTTCGCCCGATTAAGTTCTGCTACTTCTATTACTGAACTGGCATAACCATCCGATACACCTTCCCAATCCTCAATTGTCAAATTTGGTATAGAATATTCATGGAAACTCAATCGAGTTAAAGATTCTCCCTCCTTCAATCGATTAAAAATATCGCCATCCTTTGGATATATATTATATTCAAAATAATATTTATAGCGTTCATCCTTACTTGCAACATATTTATTTACTTCATCTGAATTATTTGTACTAAATCCTGCCAAACAACCTGTATTAAACAAATCATATACAAAATAAGTAAGCCCATTCTTAGTACCTAACTCCGCAGTAAAACAACCTTCCGGTGATTCACCGTTCCATGCACTATTTTCTGTAATATTTTCAAGACATACTGTATTACTTTCACCATACTTGAAAATATATTTTTTTAAATACTCATCATAATACAGATAAGCATCTCTTTCTGATGAGCTTCCAAACCATAAATCATTCCTAGTATTATAAGCCATCTCTATACGATTCGTTACGGAATCAACAAAAGAGCTCTCTATTACAACTATATTATCCAGGTTCTCAGAACTTTTATAAATGTAATATAGGTAATAGTCCTGAAATGTATCCCCTTCATAAATATCCATTTCCATACAATGGGGCGTTACATAATAGATGCCCATAGGATTTTTTATTTTGTCTTTTTCATTAGCAACCATAGCTTCTGTCGATTCTTTGCTTGGCTCAGCTTCAGTTGATTGCTGTTGACTAGGTACATTTGTTGATTCTGTTTCTAATTCTTCTAATGTTTTCGAGACTCCTATTTTTGATTCTTTTGCATCTGGATCTACAACCGTTTTACGCCTATTCTTTGTACTACAACCATCTATGATCGAAACCATAACGCCTAATGTAAGCAATGCAACGTATACCATTCCAATTATTTTAGCTATCTTTTTCCTGTTTTTCTTTTTATCCCGCTCCTCTTGGCTCATTTCTCGAATTTTGTAATTTACAACGCCTTGATTATATCGTTCTGCCAGCAGATTATAGTTCTTTATAATTTTATATAACGCAACCACAGGACCTGTACAAAATAGTACACAACCCACTGTCTCCCAAAGTAAAATTGTCCAACCTTTCTCTTTCACTTCAGCTCGATAACCCTTTGCCGCCTCATACATTCTTTGAGACTGCACATAGCTCCAATACAGAGCATAAACGCCGTATGTAAAAATGCTGAAAAATATTACTTTAAAAACATTGGGACTTTCCTCCTCGTCACCTTCACAGATCTTATTGAGGCCCTGAATAAGATGATAATAAACGTATATTCCATAAATTCCACATGTAATAATTGAAAAAAGCAGGATTTTCCAAAATTCAAAAGTTTTAACAGGTTCATGCTTTTCTCTGATTTTATGTTTTTCATATAGTGATACCGGTGTTTTCGGGGATGGAAACACTCCCGGTTCTGCCTGTTCTTCTACAGCATCAGATTCCCCATCTTCTATTTCTTCAACTGCATTCTCAGAAATTTGATCCTCAGCAAAAGGTTGCCCACAATAAATACAAAAACGGTTTCCAGAATCATTTTTCTTACCACATTGTGTACAAAATTTCACTCCCATTTTTCACCCTCCTAATTTTTGATGCAAGACGTTTTTATATTCGTTAATATTATACGATATTACATATTATTTTGCAACGCAATTGCATATAAAATTGACCTTAGAATAATAGAAAGTTGGTGATATTCCATAATTAACGTACTAGAACGCATTACCTATTACCGTAATTACAAGGGCTGGACTGAATACCAACTTGCTTCCGAATCTGGTCTGACCCAATCTACTATCTCTTCCTGGTATCGTAAAAATCTGGCACCTTCTATTGGATCGCTGGAAAAAATATGTTCCGCATTTGGTATCACATTATCTCAGTTTTTTTCTGAGGATGACTCATCTATTCTTTACCTTACCGATACCCAGAAAAAATTATTAGAAGCTTCCTCCAATCTTACCCAAAAGCAACAAGATGCGTTAATTGATCTTCTCAAAACACTTTAAAGGGCTATGCGGAAACAAAACCGCATAGCCCATCTTTCACTTCATACATTCCATAAACAACCGGAAAGCACTCTTAAACCCACGAATGAAACCAATCTCTTCCCCTATCTCAGCAAGGTTGAACGCCAAGTCTTCGCTGCTCTTCCCTTTTTTCTTTTCCGCACTAATAGATATTCCATTTTTTTCAAAAAATTGTCTGATCTCCTGGCGAATTATTTCATCATCCTGATTGCCTTCTTTTTCTGTTTCCAGCATGTACAATTCACTTATCTTACTCATTTGTATTTCTCCTCTTCTTTATCATATTATCCACCAACATAAATTATTCCAAAGAAATAACTGTCTTCAAAAAAAGAAGTTGTATTGCCATATTGGATATCCTCGATCTGCTTCGCATCAAGGATATTTTTAGGGGCGATACAACTTCTTTTTTTAGAAGGCAGTATTCCTTTGGATAATTCATGTCATTTAACTTTTCGTATTATTTTTTAAATCTGTCTTTGTTACTTTGCCCATGCAAAATACACCACCTTTCCCAACAGAGATTGATATTAGCATCATTATTATAATATGTAACTATTTTTTTCAACTGATACAGTCCAAATACACAATACGGCCGGGTAGCATATAAAAGCTACCCGGCCTATATTATCTCCTGAAATATGTGCCCTTTCTCTAACGGTATATCCGTCAGAGATATTATCAGATATTCACCTGATTCCCCCCCTATCAGCAATAAAATAATATATTGCTGATATACAGCTACAGTGGAGTTTTTCTTCTGTTGCTGTCCCAATTCACATATTTACACAAAATATATTTTTAAGTATGTTATTATTTCGTGTTAAGATGACAGCCACTCCTTTATCAGAGTGCATCACTTGTATGTTCCTGCAATAATATTTTTTAATCTTCCAGTTTTTCATTATTCAAATCCTAAGACTTCCCATACCTAAAATGGGATTCGTACCTTAAAAATTCAATATTTCAGCTAACAAAAGAGCCAGTCCGTCGCTGCATATACATACTTCTTCCGACAAAAGTGTTGCTGAGTTTGTACCGAAGCAGAGAAACGGGAGAAATACCTTTTTCTTTCATCCCATTGCATTTGGCAAGAAGTTTGCCAACATGGTGTTTAGAAAAAAATCTCTGAACACAGTCAACTAAGTCTTTCTCATCGGAATGGTTTTGTGGTATACTGGACATGGCATAAATCTCCTTTATTAAAATGGTTTTTCGACAACTCCATTATACCAAGAGGAACAGATTTATGCCTTTTTTATTGGCTGAAATATAAAGAACTTCAAGTGTTATTTGAACAAACGCTTGATTTTACTGGGTTTCCTGGCACTCGATTTCTTAACTTACCACTCGCTTACCACTCATTTTTTCGCTACATAAAATTCGCTATTCGTTCCATCTCATCCGTCAGCGTACTTTCTCGTACATGGCAAGTGTGACAGATAATAACCCAATACGATGTGTCACAACACATCTATGGGCCAAGGCTGTCGCCCTGGACGGACTAGGGTGCTTCGCACCTTTTTTCATGCAAAAATAATTATTGAATCATCCTTATAAATTGGAAGTTGTCAGTCTTTCATCTTTTTTATCACTCACTAATTAACTGTAATCCATTAGGATTTAGCTGATATATTTTATCGCACACCTCTTCAATATAC
>OLNW01003521.1_pt1 | contig 12004 bp, 9 predicted proteins | sample 1672121 | NCBI WGS metagenome assembly OLNW01 (sample SAMEA3136648, study PRJEB25190) | human gut metagenome
TTTAAACTTGTCTAGTTTTAATACATCAAATGTAACTAATATGTATAGTATGTTTGCCTTTTGTAAAAATATTAAAACTATATATGTATCTGATTTATGGAATACATCAAATGTTACTAGTTCTTCTTTAATGTTTCATTCTTGTACTTCTTTATCTGGAGCAGTATCCTACGATAATACAAAAACAGATATATCTATGGCTAATTATACTACTGGATATTTAACATATAAAAGTAATAACTAAGAAAGATATGACTAATATCTTTCTTTTAGTATATATTTATGGCTTATATATAATGGGTATGTAGATACATTGTTATTAGACTATAGGCTAATAACAACACTTTAATACCTTAGAATTAAAGTGAATATAATATATTATCTAAATATGTCGAATATCTTTACAAATAAATAAACTATTGCTATAATGTAAGTGTAAAATAAAGGAGAGCCTATGATTACACAAACTATAGATATATCTAATGTAAAAAAGATATTAAAATGTTGTCCACATTACGATGATATAATAAATTCAGAAGTCGACTATGAAGATGAATTATCATTTGATTTAATAGATTGGTATAAAGATTTAATATTCTCTTGTAATGCCGATAACGAAGAAGAAGTAAAAATAATTAGATTAATTGATAGAAGTCTCTATATGTATGTAAATAGTTATAAATATAAAATAGGCTTAAAAAAAATAATAGATATAAAAGATATAGATTTAAATAGTGATAAAAGTATTAAAAATCTAATTAAAAAGATTATTAATTATACCACTAAATATGAAAATAACGAAATATTAAATATAACTAGCGGAAGATGGCTATAAAATATTATAGCCATCTTAAATATTTAATAAACAAATTTCATAATAATATGATAAAATAATAAGTAGGTGGTAGTATGTATATAAATGTATTAACTCAAATAGGAGCCAAAGCAGTAGATCAAAATTATATCTATTCAGTACCAAAAGAATTAATAAGTAAAATAAAAGTAGGTATTAGAGTAAAAATAAGTTTTGGTAAAATGATTCTTGAAGGATTTGTTACTAAGATAAATCCAGATATAAATTATGATAAAACCAAAATAAAAGATATACTAGATATAGTAGATGATACTCCAGTATTAAATAAAGAAATGCTTCTTCTAGGTAAAGATATGAGTAATAAACTATTATGTTCATTAGTATCAGCCTATCAAGTAATGCTACCTAAAGCCCTAAAAGCTGAAATAAATACCAATATCAAAATAAAATATAATAAATATCTTAAAAGATTAAAAAGTATTGAAGAAATAGACGAGTATATTAAAGATTGTAAATATGAAAGTCAAATAAATATATTATGTAAGTTAAAAGAAGGAGATATCTTAATAACTAAAATGACTAGTAGTATTAATACTATTATTAAATATGGTTTTGCTAAAATAGTCATGGAAGAAGAAAAAAGATATAATTATACAGGTTCACATAACTATAAGAAAGTAGAACTAACTGATAAACAAGAAGAAGTAGCTTCTAGAATAATAAATTCATTCGGTACTTCAAAAACATTTCTTTTATATGGAGTTACCGGTTCTGGTAAAACTGAAGTATATATGAATATTATAGAGAAGACTATTAATAATGGAAAGACCGCTATTATGTTAGTACCAGAGATAAGTCTAACACCTCAAATAGTAGGTAAATTTATCTCTAGATTTGGTAATATAATATCCGTATTACATTCTAAATTATCTGATACTGAAAGATATGATGAATATAGAAAAATAACCGAAGGTAAATCTAAGATAGTAATAGGTACAAGAAGTGCTATCTTTGTACCATTTAATAATATTGGAGTAATAATAATCGATGAAGAACATACTTCTTCATATAAACAAGAAAATCATCCAAGGTATAATGCCAAAAATATAGCTATTTGGCGTAGTAACTATCATAAATGCCCAGTATTACTTGGTAGTGCTACCCCTAGTTTAGAATCAATGGCAAGAGCAGGTAATAAAGTATATGAACTTCTAACACTAACTACTAGAGTAGGATCTAGTACTCTTCCTAAAGTCCAAATAGTAGATATGAAAGAAGAAGTAAAAAAAGGCAATTTCATATTATCAAGTATTTTAAAAGAGAAGATAAAAGAAAAACTAGCTAAAAATGAACAAGTAATATTACTTCTAAATAGAAGAGGATACTCTTCAGTAATAACCTGCAGGGACTGTGGTTATACTTTGAAATGTCCAAACTGTGATATTACATATACTTATCATAAAAGTAGTAACAATCTAAAATGTCATTACTGTGGTAAATCAGTACCATTAAATAACAAATGTCCTAAATGTGGTGGCGAAAATGTCAAAGACTATGGTCTTGGTACTGAGAAACTAGAAGAAGAATTACATAAATTATATGACACTAAAATAGTTAGAATGGATGTCGATACCACTAGTAAAAAAGGACAACATGAAAAAATAATTGAAGACTTTGGTAGTCATAAATATGATATCTTAATAGGTACTCAAATGATAGCTAAAGGCTTAGATTTTCCACTGGTAACTCTTGTGGGAGTAGTATCAGCAGATTCCTCATTAATGGTACCAGACTTTAGAGCAGGAGAAAATACCTTCCAGTTACTTTCCCAAGTATCTGGTAGAGCGGGCCGTAGTACAAGTCCTGGTGAAGTAATAATCCAAACATATAATAAAGAACATTATAGTATCGAATTATCTTCAAGACACGACTATATAAGTTTCTATAAAGAAGAAATGCAAATGCGTAAAATGCTAAAATATTCACCATACTATTATATGACTTTAATTAGTATTACCTCTAAAGATTATAATATAGGTTTTGAAGAATCCGGTAAAATAGGAAACTATTTAAAAAGTAAATTAAACCCCAGTACCATAATATTGGGACCTACTACTGCAAGTATGTTTAAAATAAATAATATATATCATTATCAAATAATATTAAAATATCAAAAGGATAATAACCTATATGATACATTAAAATTTATTGATAGTATGTATAAAAATAATTCCAAGGTAAAAGTAGAGTTTGATTTTGATCCAATAAGGATATAAAAATCTTGCTCTTTTTTTCTTTTTACTATATAATTTAATTATGGTAGGTGATAGAGAATGAAGAAGTTATCAAATAAAGGATTTACTTTAATAGAGTTATTAGCCACAATATTAATAATAGGTTTAGTATTAGGTCTAACAACATATGGTATTATTAGTTCAGTAAAAAGTGCTAAAGATGAAGGCTCAAAATTAACATTAGCTGGTATAAAAGAAGCTGCTAGAACATATTCAAATGAATACACTGATGATACTTGGAAGGCTTCTAATAAACTTAATAATATATATTTTTGTACTACAATACAAGAACTTATTAATAAGGGTCTTTTAGATAAAAATGCTAAGAGTGTTGAAGGTAATAGCATAAGTTTAAATGATTATATAGCAGTAGTAAAAGATAAAACTACTAAAGTAATAAAAAAAGAATTTGTTTTAACTTTACAAGCCTTCAATGAAGATGAAGAAAAACACGAGGCACATCAATATTGTACTGGTAATATTAAACCAGAAGATATAAAGAAATTGCCTATCATTAACAAAAAAAATACATATACTGATACTATAATTGCAGAATTTACAGATGCCGAATTTAAAACTAAAGATGGTAATGTTAGTAATATTAAAAAGAGAGAATGTCTTTATGACGAAACTACCAGTGGTAATTTTACAAGCGAAGGTACAATCACTAATAAAGAGTGTAAGATTGAAGGATTAGTACAAAACAAAAACTATTATGTTAAAGTTTGTATGACATCAAAAAATGATTCACGTGCTTGTTCTACTCCAGAAATAGTTAAAACAAAAGAAGTAAAATCTCCAAGTATAAATATAAATACAAATGATAGTATTAAGATAACTTATGATGATACCAATATAATAGATGAAAATGGTAATCAAAATGGTAATCATTATTTTAAATCTGATGTTAATGCTACATCTAATAAAAATGTAAGTACTTGTAACGAAGAGGGAGAAACTTTTTCTTGTAGTAGTGATAGTACTATAAATATTACAGAAGATAAATGGTATAAAGTAGATGACAAAGAAGTTAAATTATCTTATACAAATAGTGGAGATATTACTATAGCTGCGGTAACTAGAGACAAGAGTGGTAATTATAAATCTACTGATAAAAACTATAGTTTATATAAGATTATATTTAGTAGAGGAACTGCTGATACAATTGGTGGACAAACTAATGATATTAAAAAATTGTGTTTGGTAAATAAGGATGAAACATGTACTATTACTTCTCCAATTATAAAAAAAGCAGGATATAATGTAGTTGGTTGGAACACCGATAGTAATGCTATGACAAGTACTTGGTCACAAAACACTTCAAAAAATATAAATAAGAGTGAAACATATTTTCCAATAGTAAAATTAAAGACGTATACTATAAAATATAATGCTAATGGTGGAAGTGGTGCGCCTAGTAATCAAGTAAAAGAACATAATAAAAACATAACTTTAAGTACTAGTAAACCCACTAGAACAGGATATACGTTTGTTAATTGGAATACTAGTAGTGCTGGTAATGGAACTTCATATTCTACTGGTGCAACATATTCTGGTAATAGTGATATAACTATGTATGCTCAGTGGCGTAGAAATAGAGTAATAATAAACTTTAGTGTTAATGGTGGTACCTTGATATCTACGGCAGCATATTCAGTAGATGCAAATGGTATAGTTACTCAAAATGGTAGTAATTTACATTCAATGTATTATAATGATACTATTATGTCTACTGGATTACCTAATTATAATAATTCAAGTTATTTAAATATTATGAGAAATGGTTATGAAGGTGTAAGTGGAGCAGAATGGAAATGTTTAAGTGGAAACTGTACTAAGCAAACATATAGTCAAGATACAAATACATATAAAGCTAGTGATTTCTGTGATGCTAGTAAAACTGATTGTACAATAACGCTTGGAGTTAATTGGACTGAAGTTAGTACAAAAACAATGTATATAAATGCTAATATTGGTTTAAATTGCCGTAGTGGTTCAGGAACAAGTTACTCTATAGTTACAGCTTATGCCTGCGGTGTACCAGTTAAAGTAAGAACTAAGCTAGTTAATGATTGGTGGTATGAGGTTGATGATAAATGCTACATGTCAAAAGGTGGAACAGGTTCAGATGGTAACTGGAAAGATTATTTGGTTGATAGTAGAAGTAAATTAACTTGTCCAACCAGTTCTGGCGGTTCTGGAGGCTCAGGCGGTGATTCTGGTGAAGGAAAATTGTTAAATTGTACTTGTAATGAAGATGCTGATTGCGGTGTTGCAGGAGGTAATTTAATTAATTTATATTGTGATACAAATATGAAGAGTGGAAAAACAGAAAAAGAAGGAAAATATATGTGTGCTTGGAAAAATAAATACAAACCAAATGTTACACATTGGTGTTGGACTCGATAAAAAGACAAATATTTAATTATAATAAAAAACTACTTAAAAAAAATTAATAGAAAGTAAGAAAACAAGTAAATATTAAAATACTTGTTTTTTTATACAAATTTTTCTTATTGTTTAAGCAAGCAAGAAATGCATTATATTTCAGTTATAAAATATCTTGCTCTTTTTTACCTTTTACTGTATAATTTAATTATGGTAGGTGATAAAGAATGAAGAAATTATCTAATAAGGGTTTTACTTTAATAGAGTTATTAGCCACAATATTAATAATAGGTTTAGTATTAGGTTTAACAACTTATGGTATTATTAGTTCAGTAGATAAGGCTAAAATTACTAGTACAACAATATCAGTAAGTGGTATAAAAGAAGCTGCTAGAACATATTCAAATGAATACACAGATGATACTTGGAAGGCTTCTAATAAATCTAATAATATATATTTTTGTACTACAATACAAGAACTTATTAATAAGGGTCTTTTAGATAAAAATGCTAAGAGTGTTGAAGGTAATAGCATAAGTTTAAATGATTATATAGCAGTAGTAAAAGATAAAACTACTAAAGTAATAAAAAAAGAATTTGTTTTAACACCACAAATTAGTGAGAATGAAACGGATAAAATAGAGGCATTTAATTATTGTACTGGTGGTAAAAAACCAGAAAATATAAAGAAACTCCCTACTATTAAAGGGGAAAAAACATATACTGATACTATAATTGCAGAATTTACTGATGCCGAGTTTAAAACTAAAGATGGTACTAGTAGTAATATAACAGAAAGGAAATGCAGCTATGCTAAGAGTAGAATTGATGGCGGAAATGCAGAATTTATAGAAAATAACAATACTACAATTAATGGTAATAAATGTAAGATTACAGGACTAGAATCAAATACGGGATATGACATAAGAGTATGTATGACATCAAGTAATGATTCAGAGGCATGTACTACAAAAAATATTAAAACACTAGATATAAAAGAACCTACTATAAGCATAAATGGTAATGATAGTATTAAGATAACTTATGATGACACTAATATAATAGAAGCCAAAGGGGATCATTATTTTAAATCTGATATTAATGCTACATCTAATAAAAATGTAAAGAAGTGTACATTAAGTACTATAACAAATAATTATGTTTGTGATAAAGAGACCAAGGAAATATCAATTAATTCTTGGTATAAAGTATCAGATAAAGAAGTAATACTTTCTTATACAGAGAATGGAGATTTTGATGTTACTGCTGAAACAAGAGATAAAAGTAATAATTCTAAGTCAAGTACAAAAAGTTTTAGTTCTTATATAACTATATTTAGTAGAGGAACTGCTGATACAATTGGTGGACAAACTAGTGATATTAAAAAGTTATGTTTAGCAGATAGAAATAAAAGTTGTACTATTACTTCTCCAATTATAAAAAAAGCAGGATATAGTGTAGTTGGTTGGAATACTAATAGTAGTGCTACAACAAGCAGTTGGAATGTAAATATTTCAAAATCTATAAATAAGAGTGAAACATATTATCCAATAACTAAATTGTCAACATATACCATAACATATAATAATAATAATGGAAGTGGATGTACATCAAAGACTGTTAATTATAATTCACAAATTGGTACTTTATGTACTCCAAAAAGGAAAGGCTATACTTTTATTGGATGGTATAACCCTGATTACAAAGACAAACCTTTAAATTATTATGCTGATACAAATCCAGATTTATATAATGCTTTTAATTATGATGCAGATAAATTATATAACCATTATTTAACATATGGTGTAAATGAAGGCCGAAGAGTAGCACAATATTTATCATCTGATACATATAACTATACAAAAAATATAACAGTCTATGCTGGCTGGAAGGCAAATAAAATTAAAATTAAATATAATGTTAATGGTGGTCAATTAAATACTAATAATTCTGCTTATAGTACAAGTGGATCATATGTAACATTAAACGGAAGTACAATAATAGAAGCATATAATTATGGTGATATGTTAGGTTCGAATGGTTTATATAATTATAATAATCCTGCATATATAAATATTGTAAGAAGTGGCTATAAAGCAGTTAGTGGTAAAGAATGGTATAATGATGCAAAAAATACATTTAATCAAGCAACTAGATATGATGTCAATGATTTATGTGATGCATCTAATTCAGATTGTGAAGTAACATTATATGTTAATTGGATTAAGGAAGATTCTATTAATGATTATAGATGTTCAGGTAGTGATTACTATTATATTACTACATGTGATTCTGCTTCAAGCGCTGATGCAAGATGTAACTACACATCAAAGAATAAACAAAGTACATCAGGCACTATTCTCAGAAATAATTTAACACAATGTCATAAAGTTACATTTTATGCTGATGGAGGTAAATTTAGTGATGGCACTACAGAATTCTTCTTTATGGCCACCGCAGGAGTAAGGTATACCTTTGATAGTAGTTATTATTTAACGAATATTACTATGCCAAGGATATCAAGAAGCGGCTGCTCACTATATGGTTGGTACTATTATCCAGAAAGTAAAGTCATTAGGCAGTGGTTTGATGTTGATAGTGATGAATACAATATTGAACTTAAGGCTAATTGGTATTGCCCTAGTAGTGGTGGTACTGGTGGTGGTGGTACTGGCGGTTCTCCCGTAAAACCATGTGGCTATTGTACTAAAGATAGTCAATGTAGTGCTAGTAATTCATGTGGTGCTGCATGCGTAAATAACCAGTGTAGAGTATATCAGCAAAAGCCAAATGGTAGTTGTACAGGAACTTATGATGCATGTAATTAGAGGTGAAATATTATGAAAAAAAAGATATTAATTATACTACTATTAGTACTAGTATTTGCAATTATTTTTGTAACTATTATTTATATTACAAATAGAAATAATATAAAAATAGAAGAACTATATGGAACATGGACACTTGAAGAAAATAAAACTATATTAGATGGAAAAGAAACTTCTAATATGGTTCCATGGAGATGTGTTATTGAATTACAAAAAAATAATAATATGAAACTTTGCTACTATAATAGTGATGATAATATCGAGTGTGGCACAGTAAATTATACATATGAAGGCGGTATCTTAAATATTAAAGATAATGATTGGTATTTAAAAGGCAAATATTATGTTACTTTAGAGGATGCCAATATGCTGATATTAAAACAAGAAATTTCAAAAGAGGAACAAACTATCATTTATTATAAAAGAAGCTAAAAAATATGAATTTATTTCATATTTTTTTCTTATTACTAATATATTTAAATAGAAAGAAGAGGAAAGAATATGATTAATAAGAAAAATTTATGGTTTTTAACATTATTTAGTTTAGTATTAGTATTATCTATTTATTATGTAACAATGCCTAATGAAGTATTTGATAAAGATTTATCAAATAAAGAATCAGAAACTACAAGTACAGAAATAAAAGAATCAAGTGTAGTTGCTTCTCTTAAAGTAGAAGATGATACCACAGTTAAAGAAAAAATAAATAGCTTGAAAGAAAAAATTACTGATAAAAGTGTCAGTATCGAAGAAAAAAACAATTATTTTGAAGAATTAAAATTAATAAATAAAAATTCTTCTAAAGAAGAGACAATAGAAACTAAGATAAAAGAAATGTGCAGTTGTGATAATTTTGTTAAAATAGATGGTGATAATGTAAGAGTGGTACTCGATTCAGATGATTCTAATACCTCTAAAGCTAATGAAATAATGCGACTAGTTCAAAAAGAATTTGATAATAAAATGTATATTTCAGTAAAATTTAATTAAATTAGGTTAAAATACCTCACTTTATTTTAATATAGGAATACAATAATATGAAAAGACATTGACCACCCTATGTACAAGGGAAGTGAGGTATTTATGAGTAAAGGTATATTAACCAAAAGAGAAAAAGAAGTATTTTCGTTACTAGTGGATAATAAAAGTACGAAAGAAATAGCTGATATTTTAAATATTAGTGAGAAAACAGTTAGAAATCATATTTCTAATACTATGCAAAAACTATCTGTAAAAGGAAGAGCACAAGCGGTGGTAGAACTAATTAGGCTTGGTGAAATATCATTATAAGCACAATTTGTGCTTTTTTCTTTTTCTTAAGTAATTTATTTACTAATTAACACATATATTTTACTAGGTGATAGGTTTATGTTAAAAAGAATGTCTATTAAAAAAATAATGGTATCTACTGCAGCAGTTTTACTGCTGCTAATAATATATTTAATACCAGATAATAGAAAAGAAATAGAATTAAAAAACAAAGATATTGAATATACTTATAATAATATTACTGACACAATATATTTAATAGATAAAAATGATTATGTAGCAAGAACAAATATTGTTAGTTGTAATTGTAATGATATAGATAAAGCTAAAGATCTATTAGATAGTCTTACTATTGGAGGAAAAAAATCAAATATTATTCCTAATGGTTTTAGGAGTATTATACCACCAGATACTAGTATACTTAATATAGAATTAAAAGATAAAGTATTAACAATAGATTTTTCTAAAGAATTTCTTGATGTATCAGAAGTAGAAGAAGAAAAGATGATTGAATCAATAATTTATACTTTAACTAGTATCAAAGATATAGATAAAATAATAATTAAAGTAGAAGGAAATATATTAACAAATCTTCCACATAGCAAAAAAATAATTCCTTCAGTATTAGATAGAAGTTATGGTATAAATAAAGAATATGAATTAACAACGATTAATAATATTGATTCATATACGGTATATTATGTAAATAAATATAACGATAGTAATTATTATGTACCAGTAACTAAATATATAAATAAAGAGGAAATAGAACCGGTAAAAGTAATAATTAAAGAATTAAGTAGTTCTCCAATATATGAAACAAATTTAATGAGTCATTTAAATGCCGGTGTAGTATTAAATGACTATGAATTAGAAGGTAATAATTTAAAATTAAATTTCAATGAACTATTATTAAGTGATCCAGATAGTAACAAAATACTTGAAGAAGTTATATACACAATAGGACTTTCTATGAATGATATATATAATAATTTAGAAACAGTATCTTTTTATGTTAATAATAATGAGGTATATGCTTTAACATTAAGTGATTTGAAATAAAAAATATTTTCTTTCAATTGACTAATAAACTTCAAAATGATATACTTAAATAGAAAGAGTAGGAGATATCTATGAAGGAAAATAAAAAAATTAAAATAATTGGAACTATTATTGGTATAGTACTATTTGTTATATTGATCGCAGGATTTACTTTTGCTTGGTTTACTTGGGAAAGTAGTAGAATAAATATAAGTGGTAATACAGCTTGTTTCAATATTAATTATACCGAAGGTAATTTAGTTACTGATGATATGCTACTTGTAGATGCTAATAAATTAATATCTAATAATAAGATTACAATAAAAAGAGGAATGGCTGTAACTAATTTAAGTGCTAGCAAAGATCCAAAATGCACAAAAGTAAAAGCCAAATTATCCATTCAATTAAATGCAGATTTAATACCAAGCATATATAATGCTTCGGGTAGTTGTTCTGGAGCACTAAATTATGTAGTAGCAAGTTATGATGCATCCCTATTTTCTGGAGTTGATGCAAGAACGCTAGAAAATATGACTTTTGATATTTTAGCTACAGATACTATTCCAAGTTCTGGTAGTAGAACTGTCTATGAAAAAGCACTTGCTGATGACGGTACAAGACAAGATTATCTAATAATATTTTATATAGATGGAAATAAGGCTAATGATGATATTGATAGTAAAAATATTATTGTTAAAGCTAATGTGACTGCTGTTCAAACTAATTAAAAAAAATACTAGAATAATAAACTCTAGTATTTTTTAATTACTCCAAAATAGGTGAAAAGTAAAATAAAAAAGCCTTATTTTATAAGGCTTTAATATTTAAAGTGGTGTCCTGGTGGAGATTCGAACTCCAGACCGATCGCTTAGAAGGCGATTGCTCTATCCAGCTGAGCTACCAAGACATCAGTCAATATAGATTATACAACAACATTAAAAAAATAGCAACCATTTTTTAAAAAAAATTGCAAAAATTTAATATTTAATATATAATTTAATTGTAGGTGAGTAATGAAAAAGAAAATTAATATTATATATTTACTATTTATGTTATTTTTAGTACTATTAAACTACATTACTAAGAATAGTAATATATTAAATTTAGTATTAAGCTCTAGTCTAAGTATATTACTATATAATATATTTTCAGAATTAAATATAAAAAGTACATTAGAAAAGTATAAAAATAAATATAAAATATATAAAATAACAATTATATTTATTAGTTTATTATTTATAGTATTTAGTGCATTATCATTCTTAATAGGTAGTGTTATGTCTATTAAAGGATTAAATATAATAAATGTACTTGGAGTATTATTTACTTTAACTATAATTATAATTAAAATAACAAGTATATTTCTAGAA
>OLNW01003525.1_pt1 | contig 11977 bp, 7 predicted proteins | sample 1672121 | NCBI WGS metagenome assembly OLNW01 (sample SAMEA3136648, study PRJEB25190) | human gut metagenome
GATCACACCCAGCTGTTTCGGAGAATTGATATTAAAGGTCTCTCCGGCTTCCTCGTAAATCTTCTCCTCCAGCTCCCGGATACGGACTTCCAGTTTTTCCCCGTACAGCTTCAGTTCTTCTCCTTTTACAAGGATTCCCTCTTTTTCCATATCGTCCAGGGTAAATACCAGAGGCATCTCGATCTCTTCAAACAGGTTCCACATACCGGCTTCCTGTAAGGCTTTTTTCAGGGCATCCTTTCCGTGAAGTGCCACATACGCCTGATAGGCTCCGTAGGCTGCCGCCTGTTCGTTGTCTGCTTTTTTCGGATCCGGCTTTTTCATTCCTGAAAATACTTCTTCCTGCGACGGAAGCTGCTCTCCCAGATATTCTTTTGCCACATCGTCATAGGTGTAATCACTTTTCAGCGGATTCATCAGATATGCACCGATACCAAGATCAAAGATTCCTTTCCGTTCCGGAATCTCTATCTTTTTACGGATGGATTTTACATCCCAGGCTCCAATCTCGGAACTGCCCGCAAAAAGCCGCTCCAGATGACCGCATAACACACCTTCGGTCTGGAAGCCTTCCACCGGGAAATACACCACTTCCTGATCTTCCATCGCCACCGCGACACCGCGGATTCCTTCCATCCCGTCCACGACAGCCACGCCGGTCTGTGCGGACTGTTCTGCCTTGTTCCAGATATTTTCCGCCTCTGCAAAATCTTCTACGCTCCGCCAGGAAGGTAGTTCTTTCTGTTCCGTCTCCTGCTGTCCAAATCTGGATAACAGATTCTTGAATTCCAGCCGTTTGAAGTAATCATACGCTTCCGGCGTATACAGATTACCCATCCGGGCAGCCTCCCAGGAAAATTCTACAGGACTTTCTGTATCGATGGTTGCCAGTTTTTTACTGAGCACCGCAAGATCATAGTGATCCCGCAGGGATTCTTTCGCTTTGTTTGGTTTGATCTCCTCGAGATGCTCATGGGCATTCTCGATCGAGCCGTAAGCTGCGATAATTTTCGTCGCTGTCTTTTCACCCACGCCCGGGATTCCCGGAATATTATCCGCGGTATCTCCCATCAGGGCTTTCAGTTCAATGATCTGCGGCGGCGTCACCTGATACGTCTCAAGTACTTCTTTCGCGTGATAATCTTCCACCTCTGTCTTTCCGCCTTTGGTCTTCGGAATCCGGATCAGTACATGATCGGTGGCAAGCTGCAGAAGATCCCGGTCACCCGACAGGATCGTTGCATCCATCCCCTTCTTTTCCGCCATCCCGGCAATGGTTCCCAGCAGATCATCTGCCTCGTATCCTTCCTTCGTGACAATAGCCACACCCATCGCTGTCAGAACCTCTTTGATCAGCGGAACCTGTTCCCGCAGTTCTTCCGGCATAGGTTTTCTCGTTCCTTTGTAAGCATCATACATTTTATGACGGAACGTAGGCGCATGAAGGTCGAATGCAACTGCCAGATATTCCGGTTTTTCTTCCTCTAACACCTTCGTCATAATATTTAAAAATCCGTACACCGCATTGGTATGCAGCCCTTCCCAGTTCGTCAGGTTGGGCAGCCCGTAATACGCACGGTTCAAAATGCTGTGTCCGTCAATCAGTAAGATTTTTTCACTCATATTTTATTCCTTTCTCAGACTTTTCCCCGATTACCCGGTTCAAAAAAGTCTGGGCAGTTCCAGATGTCCCAGATAGTAAAGCACCAGAACCAGTAATACTATGAAAAAAAGCACACCAAGAAAAACCGCTGTTTTCCGGAAAATATTTCTCCGTCTCACCTGCCGTTCTCTGGTGTGCAGATCTTCCTGCAGCATCTTCGGGATATTATAGGATTCCAGATTTTCCTCCTCCAGATACCGCATACCCACACTGATAATGTAATAGGTCTCCAGTTCGTCATAACACTCCCGGCAGGATTTTACATGTTCCAGAAATTCTTCCAGCTCCCGCCCGCTCAGGGTATGATCGATATACGCTTCTATTTTTGTCAGTGCTTCTTCACATTTCATAATAATTCCTCTCTCTGTGCCGGTCACTTCCCGGACAATCCCGAACTGGCTTCATCATACCACGAAACCGGGAAAAATTGAAGAGGAAACCTTATTCTTTATATTTTCGTATAATTACCACATAACTGACGATCAGTAAAATCGCCGCTCCGCTCCATGCACTGATCTCCGCATAAAAAATTCCATCCTCACCGATCAGTTTCGGCAGCAACAGCGCCACACCCACTCGCATGCAGAATTCCACAACACCGCTGGCAAGCGGTATCAGTGTATTGCCCAGTCCCTGAATGGCTGAACGATAGACATACAGAAGATATAAAACCCACAGAAATATTGCCATTATAAACAGATACTTGTATGCAATATCCAATACCTGTTTTACCTGCCCCGCTTCTCCGGATACAAACAGTGACAGGATATTTCTTCCGGTAATCACCATCACACCGGATATCACAATAGATGTGATCAGTGCCATGTAAACGCCACTGCGGACACCATTTCGGATCCTGCGATATTTTTTGGCACCGAGGTTTTGTCCTACATACGTGGTAATGGCATAGCCATAGGATACCGATGCCATCTCAAGCACACCGTACAACTTATTAGCAGCTGTAAATCCTGCCACAAACAGGAATCCAAATCCATTCACCACGTACTGTACCGTAAGTCCTCCTACAGAAATAATCACGTTCTGTATTGCCAGCGGAGCTGCCAGTTTTAAAAGCCGCAGACTCATCGCCGGCTGCTGATGAAAATCTTCTCTTGTCAGACGCACATCCGGAATGTGCCGCAGGACCGACAGACAATACGCTGCTGAAAACCCCTGTGCGATCACCGTGGCAATCGCTGCTCCCAGTACACCCCAGCCAAACACTGCCACAAACAGAAGATCCAGTCCCACATTGATAAACGCTGCCACAATCATGGCAATCAGAGGAGATCTGCTGTTTCCCAGTGCCCGCAGGATTGCGGCAAAAATGTTATACGCTGCAATGATTGGAATTCCTGCAAATACCATTCGTATATACATCAAACTCAGTCCGATAACATTCTCCGGAGTATGTAAAAACTGCAGTACCTGTTGAACGGTCACTTCGCTCAATACCAGTACAATTATTGAAAGTATCGCTGTCAGTACATAGCTTTTTGCTACTGCTCTTTTCAGATTTTCTTTCTCTCCTGCGCCGTAATACTGGGATATCAGAATTGAAAAGCCCTGCGCCATCCCTGTCATGATACCAAATACCAGCCAGACAAGCCAGTCTGCAGCCCCCACTGCTGCCAGAGCTTCCACACCGACCACCTGACCGACGATCATCGTATCTGCCATCGTATAAAATTGCTGGAACACGTTTCCAAGCATCAGTGGAATGGCAAAGGTGATGATCAGTTTCCCAGGGGATCCGCTGGTCATATTTTTTTCATTTACCGCCATAATTATTTCCTTCCCGTCTCCTTTTCTTGCTTTTATTTGATTTATTGTAACTGTTCAGTACCTTCACAGTTACGAGCCAAAACGCCTCGCGAGATACTACCTGCTGAATAGTTACGATTTATTTTACCTAAGAGTCTGAGGGATCACAAGTTCTGTTTTTCACAAAGTTTTTCGATATTTTTAGTAATTATTACCGCAATTTTTGTTCCTGCAACTTCTGTCAGCACCACATCCCCGATGTACACCGGAGCCTCTACAACCACTTCTTTTAACTGTCGGATGCAGTCCATCACTGCACTCTTCGGAATATCTGAAGCTGTCTTTACCGGTACCACCGGAAGGCTGCCGCCATGCACCCGCACTGTCGTTGTCACAATTCTTGTCGGGTTGGTCACCTCTTTTTTCCCGTATTCTGCTCCTCTTTTACAGGTATTTCCTTCTACCTTTTCCACCTGTCCGTCTCTGATTGTAACCTGCAGCTGACATCCCATGGGGCAGCAGATACAGGTCAGTTTTTTCTCTTCCATGGTTTACTCCTCCTCTATGCTGATGGTTATGTCATTCCCGATATTGTCCGGTGAGAGAGAATCTTTTTTTATGTATACCGTCTCCATCTCTCCCGGTACCATTATGGGACGTTTTTTTCTCAAAAGTACGGTATCACCGGATCGTACCGTAATGCTTGCCTTCTGATACACCTGTCCCACCCGGAATCTCACCGGCAGTTTTTCTTCCATATAAGCCGGACGGATCTTTGCCGGAACTGTATAGCGCACACCGGATCCACATTTTACCGGAATCTCTTCAGTCTCTTCTGTTCTTCCTGTTTTTACATATGCAGCCGCGCAGTTTCCTGCCATAGTTGCCTCCTGAGATACAAAATCCACCAGATCATGTACATGCAGGACGTTACCACAGGCAAATATACCCGGAATACTGGTTTCCAGGCTCTCATTTACCACAGGACCGCCGGTCACCGGATGGAGGCGGACACCGAGTTTATCGGAAAGTTCATTTTCCGGGATCAGTCCTACCGATAACAACAACGTATCGCAGGTATATTCTTCTTCCGTTCCCGGAATCGGCTTCCGGTTCTCATCCACCTGTGCCAGTGTCACCGCTTCCACCCGTTCTTTTCCTTTGATATCCACCACGGTATGGCTTAATTTTAACGGAATCCCAAAATCATCCAGACACTGGACAATATTTCGTTTCAGACCGCCGGAATACGGCATCAGTTCTGCCACAACCTTGACTTTCGCCCCTTCAAGTGTCATCCTTCTTGCCATGATCAACCCGATATCCCCGGAACCCAGGATCACGACTTCTCTGCCCGGAAGATATCCCTCAATATTGACCAGCCGCTGTGCGGTTCCCGCCGAATAGATGCCTGCCGGACGATACCCCGGAATATTCAGTGCCCCTCTCGGACGCTCTCTGCATCCCATGGCAAGGATCACTACCTTTGCCTGAATGGTAAATAATCCGTCTTTCCGGTTCAGTGCTGTGATTTCTTTCTCCGGACTGATATCCAGAACCATCGTCTCGAGAAGATACGGAATCTTTCTCTTTTCCGTTTCCACCTCGTACCGTTTTGCATATTCCGGTCCGGTCAGTTCTTCCTGAAATGTATGCAGTCCAAATCCGTTATGGATGCACTGATTCAGAATACCTCCCAGCTCTTTGTCACGTTCCAGGATCAGGACATCCTGTACCCCCTGGTCATATGCTGCGCAGGCTGCGGCAAGTCCTGCCGGTCCCCCGCCGATAATTACAATATCATATGTTGCCTTCATCTTACTCCTCCTCGCCTACAGGCTGTCCTTATTGTATCCTTTGATCAGCCGGGAATTTTTTCCTGCTTTTGTGATTGTCTCCATCGGTACGTTCCATTCTCTTGCCAGAATCTCCATGGTTTTCGGAGAACAGAAGCCCGCCTGACATCTTCCCATACCTGCCCGGGTTCTCCGTTTGACTCCGTCAAGAGACTTTGCCGGGATCGGGCGGTGAATAGCTTCCACGATTTCCCCTTCCGTCACCGTCTCGCACCGGCAGATCATATTGCCGTAAGCCGGATTTTTCCGGATCAGTTCCTGATACTCTTCTCTGGAAAGTTTTTTCGGATCCACAAGCCCTTTTCTTTTTTCCACAAAATGCTCTTTCTTCTTCGCATGCAGGTGTGCGCTCACCAGCTCTGCCACCAGCTCTCCGATCGCCGGTGCACTGGTAAGTCCCGGCGATTCAATTCCCGCACAGTCAAAAAATCCTTTTGCATCCTCCACTTCCTGAATGATAAATTCATGTCCGGCTTCATGCGCTCTCAGTCCTGCAAACGAGGTAATCACCTGGCGAAGTGGCAGCTTCGGAACGCTTCGCACCGCCTTCTGTGCCACTTCATCCAGTCCTCCTTTTGTGGTGTTCGTTCCCTCTTTCTCCTCAATATCCAAAGCGGTCGGTCCCACTAAAAGATTGCCATGTGTGGTCGGTGTCACCAACACGCCTTTTCCATACGGTCCCGGTGTCTGGAAAATCGTATGGTGCACGGTTGTACCCGCTTTTTTATCCAGCAGATAATATTCTCCCTTTCGCGGTGTGATATGGATCTTTTTTGCACTTACCATATTGTGAAAGACATCCGCATAGACACCCGCCGCATTGACCACACACCGGGTCTCGTATATTTTTTCTTCTGCATGGATCCGGTAGCCGCCTTCTGTCTTTTCAATCTGTTCCACTGCGGTGTCAAAATAAAATTCTGCTCCGTTTTCAAAGGCATTCTCCGCAAGTGCAAGGTTCAGTTCAAACGGACACACGATACCGCCGGTCGGTGCATACAGGGCTGCATACACTTCTTCGGAAAGATCCGGCTCCATCCGGCGCACTTCATCGCCGGAAAGAATTTGAAGTCCTTCTACACCGTTTTCCTCGCCCTGTTCTTTCAGTTTTTCCAGACGATTCCTCTCTTCTTTAGCAAAACAAAGTACCAGGGAACCGTTTCGCTCAAACGGAATATCCAGATCTTTCGCCAGCTGTTCCATCATCCGGTTTCCCCGCACATTCATCTTTGCCATCAGACTGCCCGGGCTGGCATCAAATCCGGCATGCACGATTCCGCTGTTCGCCTTGGATGTTCCACAGCAGACATCCTCTTCCTTTTCCAGTACCCCGATTTTCAGATCATACCGGGATAATTCCCGGGCAGCAGCACTCCCGCTGACACCGGAGCCTATAATTATTACATCATACATAATCTTTCCCTCCTGTAAATAAACGCGATAGATAAAATGAAAAAAGACAAGCCGAAAAACACCCGTCACCGGATGTCTTTCCTGCCTGTCTCTGTTCTCCGCAAGTTCTTATTGAATTGTTTGTTTTATTTTAACAACTACTTTTGCTGTTATTTTCAGTCTTCGTCTTTCGCCCAGTCGAACGAATAACGAACCGCCTTTTTCCATCCCTTCATCCGTTTTTCCTGTTCTTCCACGGAAATTTCCGGTTCGAAGGTCCGGTCAATGGACCAGTTGGCTTTTACTTCTTCCTGGTCTTTCCAGTATCCTACAGCCATCCCCGCCAGATAAGCGGCTCCCATCGCTGTCGTCTCCACGCAGGATGGCCGGTTGACCTGTGCCTGGATCATATCCGCCTGCGTCTGCATCAGGAAATCGTTGGCACTTGCTCCGCCATCTACCTTCAGTCCGGTTAGCCGGATGCCCGCATCGGCTTCCATCGCTTTGATGACATCGTGTGCCTGATACGCGATGGACTCCAGTGTTGCCCGGATAATGTGATACTTATTTACACCACGTGTCAGTCCCACGATCGTTCCTCTGGCGTACTGATCCCAGTACGGTGCTCCCAGTCCGGTAAATGCCGGCACTACATAGCAGCCGTGGGTATCTTTTACTTTCTTTGCCATATATTCCGAATCTGCCGCGGAATCAATCACCCGCAGTTCATCACGCAGCCACTGAATCGCCGCTCCTGCCACGAAGATTGATCCCTCCAGCGCATAATACACTTTTCCGTCGATGCCCCACGCGATCGTAGTAACCAGCCCATTTTCCGAAAATACCGGCTCTTCCCCGGTGTTCATCAGCAGGAAACAACCTGTGCCATACGTATTCTTGGCATCTCCCGGTGCAAAACAGGTCTGTCCGAACAGTGCGGACTGCTGATCTCCCGCTGCCCCGCCGATCGGGATCTTTCCTCCGAAAAATGCAGGATCCGCATAACCGTATACACAGCTTGACGGCATCGGTTTCGGAAGCATGCATCTTGGAATGTTCAGTTCTTTTAAGATATCGTCATCCCAGTCCAGCGTATTGATGTTAAATAACAGGGTTCGGGATGCGTTGGAATAATCCGTCACATGAACCGCACCCTTCGTCAGCTTCCAGATCAGCCACGTTTCCACCGTTCCGAATAACAGATCTCCTTTTTCTGCTCTCTCCCGTGCTCCCGGTACATTGTCAAGGATCCATTTTACCTTTGTACCGGCAAAATACGCATCGATGATCAGTCCGGTTTTTTTACGGAACACTTCCGTCAGTCCTTTTTCTTTCAGAGAATCACAGTATTCTGAAGTTCTGCGGCACTGCCAGACGATTGCCCGGTACACCGGTTCCCCGGTATGACGATCCCAGACGATAGCAGTTTCTCTCTGATTGGTGATTCCGATGGCTGCGATATCTTCCGCAGATGCCCCGATCTTTGACATCGCTTCCACCGCTACTCCAAGCTGGGTGGACCAGATCTCATTGGCATCATGTTCTACCCAGCCCGGCTTCGGAAAATACTGGGTAAATTCTTTCTGTGCCACACTGCACATTTCTCCCTTTTCGTTAAACAGGATACAGCGGTTGCTGGTAGTTCCTGCATCCAGTGCCATTACATATTTTGCCATTCTTTCCTCCCAAAATCATTTCAAAAGAAAAAGAGCAAACGAACCAAAGCGGCGCGCGCCGCCAGGTAAGCTCGCTCTTTTCTCCTGCTTCGTTTATTTATGGTCTGCATACCATAGTTTTGTATATATAGTACCATAAACCGTCTTTTGAATCAATATTTTCCGTCATTTTTATCTATGATTCTTATCTATTATTTCATCTGATCTTTCAATCAAACTGATAATGCCGAATGATCACCTGCAGGCTTTCCCGTCCCTGATACACGTTGATATCCGGGTAGTATACGATGGCAATTTTCTGTTTCCCTCTCGCCTCCTCAGCAAATGCATCGCCATCCCCAAAGTACACACCGTCCATCGGATAACCGTTTTCATCGGTCAGACGCATCTTTACGACATTCCGATTTTTTCCAAAGACACGCAGCTGACTGATCCACAGATTTTTCTGTGCAAACAGCGGCTTTTCATTTCCTTTTCCGAACGGTTCAAGCAGGGACAGTTCCCGCACCAGATCCTTGCGGATATAATGAATCGGCATCGGAACATCGATTGACACTTTTTCTACAAGATCCTCCTGTGACAGCCCGGAGCGCTCATTTAATTTTCTGCGGAATGTTTCCACATTTTCTTCCTCCAGTGACAGTCCTGCCGCCATCGGATGTCCGCCGAATTTTGTCAGAAGATCCCCACAGCCTGTCAGTTCTTCATACATGGAATAGCTTTCGATCGATCTTCCCGATCCTTTGACTCCATCTTCGGAATCCGTCAATACAAATACCGGACGATAGTAATTTTCTCTCACACGTCCAGCCACAAGGCCGGCAAGGCTTTCATGACAATCCGGCAGATAGATAACAAGCACCTTATCCCCCCGGATATCTGTCTGTTCCACTTTCGCCATTGCCTCATCTACAACGCGGTCTGTCATATCTCTACGGCTTTCATTCAATGCTTTCAGATCACCTGCCAGCATATCTGCCTCCCGCTCTGTCTTTGCCCGAAGCAGTGCCAGTGCTCTTTTTGCCGTATCCAGCTTACCACTGGCATTCAGACACGGAGCAAGAATAAATCCGATGTGATATGCCTGAATCTTTTTTCCCTCCAGCCCGATACACTGGATCAGGGCACGTAGTCCTAGATTAGAGGTCCTCTTTAGCATCTCAAGACCCTGCTTCACCAGAATTCGATTTTCCTCTGTCAGATCCATCACATCTGCCACTGTTGCAATTGCAACATTTTCCAAAAGATAATCCAGATCCGCCACGTCCTGACCATTTGCCTCACAGAGCGCCTCTACAAGCTTGTATGCAACCGCTGCACCACATAATCCTTTAAATGGATATTCACATCCTTCCTGCCTTGGGTCAACAACTGCATCTGCCGGCGGTAAAATATATCTTCTTCCCGCTTCATTTTCCTTGTACGGCACTTCATGATGGTCTGTTACGATGATCGTCATACCAAGCGCTTTTCCATACTCAATTTCTTTCGCTGCCGCAATTCCGTTATCACAGGTAATGATCGTATCAATTCCATCTTCATGTGCCCGGTCGATCAGATGCTGATTTAATCCATATCCGTCTTTGATACGATCCGGGATGTCGCTGTCCACCTTTGCGCCAAGCTTTTCCAGACCTTCTAAAAGAATATATGTCGCATTGATCCCATCACAGTCATAGTCTCCAATGACACGGATTTTTTCCCGGTCCCTGATTTTTTCAGTCAGAATTTCCACCGCCTGTGGCATACCCTTCATCTGCATTCCATCGTAGAGTTCCGCAATTGTACCGTTCAGATATTGGTTGATTGCTTCATCTCCAATAACATCCCGGTTACGGATCAGACTGGCCAGTCTCGGACTAATATGAAATTTCTTACTGATAGCCTCAAAATCAGCACCTTTTCTTAAAAGTACCCAGCGTTCCATAATTTTCGTCTCTCCTGTTTTATCCAAATAAATATTTGCAAAGTAAATACTACACTTTCGACAGGAATCTCCAACATCATTTTATTTACTTTGCAAATATTTACTTTAAGAAAAGAACAGCCTCGCCATAAAATATGACTTTGGCTGTTCTATAGTATTTAAAATTACTTCTTGAAGCGTTTCATTACATACCACAGCGCTCCTGTGATACATACAGATGAGTAAGCTCCGCATACAACTCCGACCATCAATGGAAGTGCAAACTCCTTGATAGAACTTACACCCATGACGTAAAGTACTGCTACCATGATAAATGTTGTAAGAGATGTATAGATACTTCTTGTCAGCGTCTGTGTGATACTCTTGTTTACAACTGCTGCAATATCACTGCTCTTTGTCTTACCACGCATTTCCTCTCGGATACGGTCAAAGATAACAATGGTCGCGTTGATGGAATATCCAACGATTGTCAGCATACACGCGATAAATGTATTACCAACAGAGATTCTTGCAATTGCATAGAATCCTACTACAACAAGGACGTCATGTAAAAGAGCAAGTACCGCACTGGTAGCGAAACGGATATCTTTGAATCGGAACCAGATATACAGAAGCATACAGATTGTCGCAATAACAACCGCGATAACTGCATCTCTTCGCATCTCATTACTTACTGTAGAACTGATATTTTCTGCCGTAATCTTTGATTCGTCCACACCGAAGTTATCAACCATAGCCTTATTCAGTGCTTCACGCTTGTCAAGATCCAGTGTAACTGTCTTGATAATAACCTGATTGGTTCCGGCTACTTTCTGAGTCTGAACATTGTTATCTCCAGTTACCTTTTCTACAACCGGAACAATTTCCTTATCAATCTCATCAATAGAGTAATCTTTATCAAATGTTACATTTGTAGATGTACCGCCCTGGAATTCAAGGCTGTATGCAAATGCTCCTTTTCCTCTTCCTGCATTGGCACCGATCGTGATCAATCCTGCTGCAATTAATACAAGAGAAATTGTAAAGAACACTTTTTTCTTTGAAAGGAAATCGATTGGCTCACGCTCTTTCTTTGGACGATAATATAATTTTTCACTTCTAAGTCCAACTGCATAAAATGCATTTACGATCAATCTTGTAATAACAAGTGCTGTAAACATAGATGCGATGATACCAATTGCAAGTGTCTGCGCGAATCCTTTTACTGTACCGGAACCTTTGAACCACAATACAGCTGCTGCGATCAGAGTCGTAATATTACCATCTAAGATTGCTGATAAAGCTTTCTGGAAACCAATCTTCAGAGAATTCTTTACACTTCTTCCGCGTACCATCTCTTCACGTACACGAGCGAAGATGATAACGTTGGCATCTACTGCCATACCAATGCCAAGAATGATACCGGCAATACCCGGAAGTGTCAATGTTACTTCAAATGCATTCAGGATTATAAGTACAAGTCCTGTATAGATTAAAAGTGCAAGTCCGGATGCAAGTCCCGGAAGCAAGTATACACAACACATGAATACAAATACAATTGCAAGTCCGATTGCTCCGGCTTTTAAACTGGTCGCAACTGCCTGCTCACCAAGCTGGGCTCCTACAACATTAGAACGCAACTCTTCCAGTTCCAGCTTCAGACCACCGATACGGACGGTTGATGCCAGATTTTCTGCCTTTTCATAGGATTCCATAGGGG
>OLNW01003526.1_pt1 | contig 11968 bp, 9 predicted proteins | sample 1672121 | NCBI WGS metagenome assembly OLNW01 (sample SAMEA3136648, study PRJEB25190) | human gut metagenome
TATCTTGTTTTAACTTAATTCAAAATTACTCAACTGAATTTTTGAAATCTCAAAAACCCAGTGTTTAAGCCACTTTTAAGGCATTTTAAGTAATTTTGGCAAAAAATAAAAGGCGGTTAAAAAACCACCTTTACTGGTGCGGGTGACAGGACTTGAACCTGCACATCGGTTGACACTAGAACCTAAATCTAGCGCGTCTGCCAATTCCGCCACACCCGCATTTTCAATTTCTGCAAGACCTACCGTTAGATAATACTATAAATATCAGCAAAAGTCAAGTATAAGCAAGCAGTATATTATTACTGCTTGCAGAACACGATTCCGTCTTTTTTACTGATTGACTTGATTTTTGCCAAAGATTCAACTCTTATGCCCATATCACGAACGAGGTTGCCGCCGCCCTGATAAGCTTTTTCGATAACAATTCCCGCACCTGCTGTTTTTGCACCTGCTTTTTCAATCAGCATAAGCAGTGCCGTTAAGGCGCTGCCCTTTGCAAGAAAATCATCAATGATAAGCACATTGTCTTCTTTGCTCAAAAATTCCTTTGAAACAACTATGTCATAGTCCCTTTTATGAGTGTATGAGTGGACGGTTGCGTTGTATGTATCAGAATAAATATTGATTGTCTTTGTCTTTTTTGCAAAAACAACCGGAACACCAAAATACTGAGCCGCAAGACAGGCAATGCCAATTCCAGACGCTTCGATTGTCAGAATTTTTGTTATGTTTTCATCCTTGAAAAGTCTGTAAAATTCCTTGCCAAGCTCACATACAAAACTGACATCAATCTGATGATTGAGAAAGCTGTCAACCTTTAACACATTGTCGGCACCAATATGTCCGTCTTTAAGAATTCTGTCTTCTAAAAGTTTCATATCAATCTCTTTTCTGAAAAATAAAATAGTAACAAACAATACGATAGATTATACTACAAATATTTGCACATTTCAATTGATTTTTGTGATATTCCATGCCTTATTTTTCTTATTTTCGGGAAAAATTAAATTCAGACACAAAAAAGGCAGTCGTGATAAAGCGACTGCCCCTGTGGTTTATACTTCAATATTTTTAATTGAATCAAATTCGTCCATGATTTCTTTTGACGGCTTTTTTGAAAGAAGGGAAACAATAACATTCACAATAAGTGCAAGTCCGAAGCCTACAACAAGTGAATAAAGATTTGTTGCCGCATAAAGCGTCTGACCGTTTACAAGCGGAATATAGTCCCATATGATAACTGTCAGAGCACCTGTTGCCATGCCGCTGATTGCACCCGAAAGTGTTGAGCGTTTCCAGAAAAGTGCCAGCAGAACAACAGGTCCGAATGCCGAACCGAATCCTGCCCATGCATCCGAAACAAGTCCCATAATGCTTGATTTAGGATTAAGTGCAATGAAAAATGCGATTACAGCAACAACTGCAACTGCAATTTTGCCGACCAAAAGCGAACTTTTTTCGCTTGCATTCTTTTTAACAGCACCTTTGTAAAGATCCTCCGAAACAGCCGACGCAGTGACGAGAAGCTGACTGTCTGCTGTTGACATAATTGCGGCAAGGATTCCGCAAAGGAAAATACCGCCGATAAAGATAAGCACGCCGTTGCCTGAGAAAAGCTGCTGGATTGTTCTGATGAATACAGATTCGCTTGTTGCATCGTCAAGCTGTGCTGTAAGGTAGCCTCTTGCGATAAGACCGATAAGGCATGACGCAGTAAGTGAAATAATTACCCAAACAACAGCAATTTTTCTTGACTTCTTGATTTCTTCATTGCTCTTTACAGCCATGAATCTGACGAGAATATGCGGCATACCGAAGTAACCGAGTCCCCACGCAAGGTTTGAAATAATCGAAACAGCCGAAACAGGCGTTCCGTCACCGTTTACAAAGAAGTTAAGGAACTGAGCAGGCTGTTCAACACCTTTTGCGGCAAGCGCAGAACTGAAGCTTGTGTCAAATGTGAGAATTGCATATGCAAGCACCGGAACGGAAAGGATTGCAACAATCATCATAAGTCCCTGAATGAGGTCGGTTGTACAAACTGCCTTGAAACCGCCCATGAATGTATATACAAGAATTACTACTGCGGCAACGATAAGACCGATAACATAAACCTGATTGTAGTTTTCGTCACCGCTTGCGCTGTCCGAGAAGAGCGTTGCAAAAAGCTTTGCACCCGAACTGAATGCCGACGCAGTGTAAACCGTGAAGAAAACTGCGATGATTGACGCCGAAACAATCTTGATTATGTTTTTATGGTCACGGTAGCGATTTTTGAAAAAGCTCGGAATAGTGAGCGAGTTGCCTGCCACAATTGTGTATTTACGAAGTCTTGCCGAAACAATGTACCAGTTGAGAATTGTGCCGATAAGAAGTCCTACGGCAATCCATGCCTCGCCTGTGCCGGCAAGGTATACGGCGCCCGGAAGTCCCATCAAAAGCCAACCGCTCATATCAGATGCCTGTGCCGACATTGCGGCTGTCCAACTGCCGAGGTTTCTGCCACCGAGAAAGTAGTCCTCATTGTTCTTGTTGCCCTTTGAACAAACAAAGCCTATTACGATCATAATAATCATATAAGCTATAAACGCACAAAGAACTATTATGTTGTTTGTTGTCATTATGCCCCTCCTGAAATTAAATTTATAAATCAAATACCTTTTAATTCTACCAAAAATGAATAAATAAATCAAGTGAATTGCAGTATTTAGGGCTTTTATGCAGATAATTTGTGCATTTGCAAAAATTCAGGAGTAACATTTTGCACATAATTACGAATAAAATAACTTTTATATGCATTTAAAGGGGGATTTTGTGTTGATTTGAAGAATCAAAAGTATTATAATTACATTGATTGCAAATTGACTGTAAAAGGTATGTGGAGAGATAGAAATGAATATGGTAAAAAGAACTTGGGCTGAAATTTCACTTAATGCAATTGAGCATAACTATAATGTAATAAGAAATAAGGTTGCAGACGATACAAAGGTCTGTTGTGTTATAAAGGCTGACGGCTACGGCCACGGTGCAGTTGAGCTTTCACAGATTTATGAAAAACTCGGAGCGGATTTTTTTGCTGTTTCAAATATTGACGAGGGTATAGAAATCAGAAAAAGCGGTTCAAAACTCCCTATTGTGATTCTTGGCTACACTCCCGTTTCAGAGGCTGAAAATCTTGCTGAATATGATATTTCTCAGGCTGTTTTTTCACTTGAGTATGCAAAGGAGCTTTCCGAAAAATGTGTTGAAGAGGATTGTATCTGCAAAATGCACATCAAGGTTGACTCGGGAATGTCAAGAATCGGCTTTATGTGTCAGGAATTCCCACGGGATGAATATTCTATTGAAGAAATTTGCGAGGCTTGTTGCCTTCCGAATCTTGAGGTTGAGGGGCTTTTTACTCATTTTTGTGTGTCTGATGAAGATGCCGAGGGCAGAGAGTTCACAAACAAGCAGTATGAAAACTTTATTCATGTGCGTGACAGCCTTAAAAAGCGAGGCGTTGATATCAGCGTTGTTCATTGCTCAAACAGCGGCGCAATTGAAGATTACCCCGAAACCTGTTGCGATATGGTAAGGGCAGGTATTATCCTCTACGGACTTGCTCCGTCATCAAAGCTTGCCGACAGACTTGACCTTGTTCCTGCAATGACTCTTAAAACAGTTGTCGCTTTTGTAAAAGAGGTTCAAAAGGGTGCAACAATTTCCTACGGCAGAACTTTTACAGCCGACAGAAAGATGAAAATTGCAACCGTTCCTATTGGATACGCTGACGGATTCATCAGACAGAATGCAAAAGACGGCTATATGATGGTAAACGGAAAGAAAGCGAAAATTGTGGGCAGAATATGTATGGATCAGACAATGCTTGATGTTACCGATATTGAAGATGTCAAGACAGGTGACGAGGTTGTCGTATTCGGTACAGGCGAAAACGGTGAGCCTACTGCAGATTCACTTGCCGAAAATACAGGAACTATAAACTACGAAACCGTCTGTCTTGTCGGAAAGCGTGTTCCGAGAATTTACATTAAAGACGGAAAAATTGAGAATGTGATGTATAAATTATGAGATTACTTGCTGTTGACGGAAACAGTATTGTAAACCGTGCGTTTTACGGAATAAGACCGCTTACTACAAAGGACGGTCAGTTTACAAACGCAATTTACGGATTTCTTACAATGCTGTACAAAATTAAAAATGAAGAAAATCCCGACGCCGTGGCGATTGCCTTTGACCTGAAAACACCGACCTTCAGACACAAGGCTTATGCAGGCTATAAGGCAACACGAAAAGGTATGCCGGAGGAGCTTGCGTCACAAATGGAACCGCTGAAAAAGCTCCTTACCCTTTTAGGCTACAGGCTTGTTACCTGTGAGGGCTTTGAGGCTGACGATATTCTCGGTACGCTCGCTAAGGCTTGTGAAGAAAACGGAAACGAGTGCGTTATTGCAACAGGTGATCGTGACAGCCTTCAGCTTGTGTCGGACAAAACAAGCGTTCATCTTTGCTCAAACAAACAGGATATACTTTATACCCCCGAAAAGATTCTTGAAACTTACGGTGTAACTCCAAAGGAGCTTATAGAAATCAAGGCGATTCAGGGCGATACTTCGGATAATATTCCCGGAGTTGCGGGAATAGGACCAAAGGGTGCGGGCGACCTTATTCAGAGATATCACACGGTTGAGTATATCTATGACCATCTTGATGAACTTGAAATCAAGGACGGTGTGCGTAAAAAGCTGACTGCGTCAAAGGAAAATGCAATTCTCAGCCGTATGCTCGGTGAAATAAACTGCAACGCTCCTGTTGACACAAATGTCGAAAATTATGTTGTAGATATGAAAGATGCCGATGAATGTGCCGGATTTATGGCAAAGCTTGAACTGTTTTCTTTAATAGAAAAATACGGCATCAAGGCTGACAAAAATGCAAAGCCCGAAAAGGTTGAGAAAAATTCGCTTGAGGTTGTGTCTGATTTTGACGAAAATGAACTTTTAAAAAATGTTAAGTCAGAGAAAAAGCTCTATCTCAACTTTGAAACAGAGAATAAAGAATTAAAATCCTTTGCCTTACTTTTTGACGGCAAGGTGTATATAAGCACGGACGAAGAGCTTTTTGTTAAGTTTATTGCCGACAGTGAACTTCAAAAGTACACAAGAAATATCAAAACGCTCTATGCTTATGCCGATGAGAAAAATATTGATGTTGAAAATATTGTGTTTGATATTGAGCTTGCGGCATATCTGATTGAACCGTCGTCAAAGGATTATTCGGACAAAAATCTTTGTGCCTCTTACGAAATCGTTCTGCCTGTCTGCACTGATGAGCAGAATGAAAAATACGAGGCATTTGCCTGTTACGCAAAATTGTGCGAAAAACTCGGAGATAAAATCAAGGCTCACGGTCAGGAAAAGTTGTTGAGTGAAATTGAAATTCCGCTTGCAAAGGTGCTTGCAAGAATGGAAAATATCGGTGTCTGTGTTGACCGACAGGGCATTGAAAGCTATGGCGAAATGCTTTCTGCACAGATTAAGGAGCTTGAAACCGCAATTTACGAAAGTGCGGGCTGTGAGTTTAACATCAATTCTCCGAAACAGCTTGGCGTAGTTTTATTTGAAAACCTCGGACTCCCTTGCAAAAAGAAAACGAAGAGCGGTTACAGCACAAATGCAGAGGTACTTGAAAGCCTGAGGTATGAACATCCCGTTGTTGAAATGGTGCTGAGATACAGAACGCTCTCAAAGCTGAATTCAACCTACTGCGAGGGACTTTTAAAGGTCATTGCAGATGACGGCAGAATCCATTCAAATTTCAATCAGACCGAAACAAGAACAGGCAGAATCAGCTCAACAGAGCCGAATCTCCAGAATATCCCCGTAAGAACCGAGCTTGGCAGAGAGATGAGAAAGTTTTTCTGTGCAAGAGATGGCTGGGCGCTTGTTGACGCCGACTATTCGCAGATTGAACTCCGTGTGCTTGCCCATATTTCGGGTGACAAAAATATGATTAAAGCGTTCAAGGATAACGAAGATATCCACGCAATCACAGCGTCACAGGTGTTCAATATGCCGCTTGATATGGTAACTCCGATTATGAGAAGCCGTGCAAAGGCGGTTAACTTCGGTATTGTTTACGGAATCGGCGCATTTTCACTTGCAAAGGATATCGGTGTTTCAAATAAAGAGGCAAAGCACTACATTGAAAGCTATCTTGCCCATTACAGCGGTGTTGACAGCTATATGAAAAATGTTGTTGAAAAGGCGAACGCTGACGGCTATGTTGAAACGATGTTCGGCAGAAGAAGAAATCTTCCCGAACTCACCTCGAGCAAGCATATGATCCGTGCATTCGGCGAGAGAGTTGCAAGAAATATGCCTATTCAGGGCACAGCCGCAGACATTATCAAAATTGCAATGATTAAGGTTGACGAGCGAATGAAAGCCGAAAATCTCCGTGCAAGGCTTGTGTTGCAGGTTCACGACGAACTTATTGTCGAAGCTCCGCAGGATGAGAGCATGAGAGTTGCACTCATTGTTCAGGAAGAAATGGAAAACGCAGTTAAAATGAGCGTTCCGCTCACAGCCGATGCGGCAATCGGAAGGACTTGGTATGATGCAAAAGGATAACAGAACGATTGCCTTTGTATGCACGGGCAACACCTGTCGCAGTCCCATGGCAGAGGCAATTTTTAATGATATGGCAGAGAAAAACGGTGTTTGCGTCAGGGCGGAAAGCTTTGGCATTGCGACCTCAACGGGACTTCCCGTGTCGGAAAATTCCGTGATTGCCTGTAAGGAAATCGGAATTGACCTTTCGGGCAAAGTTTCAACAGCCGTGGCTGATGCCGGCATTGAAAAATACGAAAAATTTTACTGTATGTCGCAAAGTCACGCAAAAATGTTGATGCAGTTTTTTCTTGTACAGCCCGAAAAAATCGCCGTGCTCGGTATAAGCGATCCCTACGGCGGCGACATTGAGGTGTACAGACATTGCCGTGATGAAATTGTTAATTCTGTAAAGGAAATATTAAAAGCGTATGAAAATTGACAGAATGACCGAAAATCAGCTTGAGGCGGTTGCACAGCTTGAACAGCGGTGTTTTTCGCATCCGTGGTCGTTTAACAGCCTTGAAGAAGAACTGAACAACGAAACCTCGCTGTTTTTTACCGCAACGGAAGACAATGCCGTTGTCGGATATATAGGAATGAGTGTTGTTGTTGACGAGGGTTACATTTTCAATGTTGCCGTTGACGGTACACACAGAAATCGGGGAATAGGTTCGGCGCTTGTTGAAACGCTTGTGACCTATGCCAAGAAAAATAACCTTTGCTTTCTCACTCTTGAGGTTCGTGAAAGTAACGGGAACGCCCGTTCTCTCTATGAAAAATTCGGATTCATCAAGGTGGGAGAGAGGAAAAATTACTACTCATCTCCAACCGAAAACGCTGTTTTAATGACACGCTGTTTTTGACATATATATGTAATAAAACATTATAATAACGATATTACGGAACTTCATCATAAATGTTTCGTAGTGAAAGGAAAATTATGAAGATACTCGCAATAGAATCGTCCTGTGACGAAACTGCGGCAGCGGTTGTTGAGGACGGCAGAAACATAATCTCCTCGGTGGTTGCTTCTCAGGTTGAGGAACACAAGCTTTACGGCGGTGTTGTTCCCGAAATCGCATCACGCCGTCACGCAGAGGCAATTGTTCCTGTTGTAAGGCAGGCTCTTGAAGATGCAGACTGCAGGCTTTCCGACATTGACGCAATCGGTGTTACATATGCCCCCGGACTTATCGGAGCGTTGCTTGTGGGAGTGAATTTTGCAAAAGGACTTTCACTTGCAACAGGAATTCCGCTTGTTCCTGTTCACCATCTTCGTTCACACATTGCGTCAAATTATATTTCAAACAAAGAATTAAAACCGCCGTTCCTCTGCCTTGTTGTGTCGGGCGGTCACAGCCATATTGTTATGGTTGAGGACTACACAAAGATGAAAATTATCGGCAAAACCCGTGATGATGCCGCAGGCGAGGCTTTTGACAAAGCCGCAAGGACAATGGGAATGCCGTATCCGGGCGGAATTGAAATGGACAGAGTTGCGGAAAACGGCAATCCGTTTGCATTCAAGCTCCCTCGTCCCGCAGTTCACGATGCACCGTATGATTTCAGCTTTTCGGGACTTAAAACAGCCGTAATCAACCTCATTCACAATTCGGCACAAAAGGGTGTTGAGCTTAACAAAGCCGATGTCTGTGCATCATTCCGCTATGCCGTTGTCGATTGCCTTGTTACAAACTTTATCAAGGCGGCTGAAGACCTGGGACAGAAAAAGCTTGTAATCGCAGGCGGTGTTTCGGCAAATTCACTTCTCAGAAGAACCCTTGCCGAAGAGTGTAAAAAGCGTGATTGGGAAATGTATATGCCCGAAAAATCTCTTTGCGGTGACAATGCCGCTATGGTCGGTTCACAGGGATATTACGAGTTTCTCAGCGGAAATATTGCAGGAACAGACCTCAATGCTTTTGCTACAATGAGTATTGAAAAAGGCTGATTTATTCGCAAATAATCACTAAGACACTTGCTATTTTATCAAGAATATACTAAAATAGTGTTAATAAACCGAAAGGACGATTTAAAATGAGCAATCCTATTGTTACTTTTGAAATGGAAAACGGAAAAACAATCAAAGCGGAGCTTTATCCCGAAATTGCTCCGAATACTGTAAATAATTTTCTCAGCCTTGTAAACAAGGGTTACTATGACGGCCTTACATTTCACCGTGTAATCTACGGTTTTATGATTCATGGCGGTTGCCCCGAAGGCACGGGTATGGGCGGTCCCGGATATTCAATCAAGGGCGAATTTGCCGTGAATGGCTTTGAAAACAATCTCAAGCATACAGAGGGTGTTCTCTCAATGGCTCGTTCAATGATGCCCGACTCAGCAGGCTCGCAGTTCTTCATTATGCACAAGAACGCTCCGCACCTTGACGGTCAGTATGCCGCATTCGGCAAGGTAATTGAGGGTATGGATGTTGTCAATGAAATCGCAGAGTGTGACACAGACTATTCCGACAAGCCTCTTGATCCTCAGATTATGGCAAAGGTTACAGCCGAAACCTTCGGTGTTGACTATCCCGAGCCTGAAAAATGTTGATTGTTAAGAAAGGAATTTTAAAATGAATGTTTTGCTTGCAGGCGGCGCCGGATATATCGGCTCGCACACTTGTGTTGAACTCATCAACGCAGGTCACGATGTTGTAATTGCAGATAATTTTTCAAACAGCTGTCCCGTAGCGGTTGAAAGAGTTGAAGAGTTGACAGGCAGAAAAATTCCGCTCTATGAGGTCGATGTATGTGACAGAGATGCCGTTGAAAAGATTTTTTCGGAGAATAAGATTGATGCGGTAATTCACTTTGCAGGTCTTAAAGCAGTAGGTGAAAGCTGTGAGAAGCCTGTTGAATATTACCGTAACAACATTGATTCAACGCTCACATTGCTTGAAGTGATGAAAAAACACGGTGTGAATAACTTTATTTTCAGCTCAAGTGCCACGGTTTACGGTACTCCGGAAACTGTTCCACTTGTTGAAACAATGCCAAAGGGTTCTCCTACAAATCCGTATGGCTGGACAAAGTTTATGATGGAACAAATTCTTACAGACACCGCAAACGCAAATCCCGATATGTCTGTTGTTCTTCTTCGTTACTTTAACCCGATCGGCGCTCACGAAAGCGGCAGAATCGGTGAAGATCCTAACGGAATCCCGAACAACCTTATGCCGTACATAACACAGGTTGCCGCCGGCAGACTCAAGTGTCTCGGTGTTTTCGGCAACGATTACCCTACGCATGACGGCACGGGTGTGCGTGACTATATCCATGTTGTTGACCTTGCAAAAGGTCATGTAAAGGCTATTGAATATTCCGCAGAGCACAAGGGAACCGAGATTTTTAATCTCGGAACAGGTGTGGGCTACAGCGTTCTTGATATTGTAAAGGCTTTTGAAAAGGCAAATTCTATTGAAATTCCTTATGTTATAAAGCCACGCCGAGCAGGCGACATTGCAGAATGCTTTGCCGACGCAACAAAAGCCAAAAAAGTACTTGGATGGATTGCCGAAAAAAATCTTGAGGATATGTGCCGTGACAGTTGGAACTGGCAATCTCACAATGTGAATGGTTACAAATAACAAATAAATGATATTTTATTTGTGCATTCCTACAAAAAAACAATATTTTGTCAAATAATCAGTCAGCAAGAGTTTTTAGCATTGACTTTTGGTGGTTGATTGTTGTATAATTAAACTGCTTATAGAAGCATTATCACATAAGGAGGAAAAGAAAATGTTCAAAAAAGCACTTAGCCTTTTACTGTCTATGATGCTTGTTGTGACATCACTCGTTGCAACTGTAGTGAGCGTTTCTGCTGCCGGCGATTCATATTTCGTATCCGGTTCTGAAGAACTCACAGGTTACAAGTGGGCTGAGACTGAAGCAACTTGCGGAGATAATGTAATGACAGAAAACGGCGACGGTAACTACGAAAAAGTATTTACCAACGTAGCAGTCGGCAACGGCTACCAGTTCAAGGTCGTTAAAAACGATAAAGAGTGGATTGGTGTAGGCGATACCGGCGAAGACAACTTCACATTCAATGTAACAAAGGAATGTGATGTAACAGTAACTTACAACCCTACAACAAATGAAATCACTGCAACAGGTGAAGGTGTTGTAATTCCGACAGAACTTGTTGTTGACCACATTACAGTCGTTGGTAACGGTGAAGATGCATGGCTCAACGGTAAGGACTGGAAGGTAGATGCTGAAGCTAACCACATGACAGAGACATCTGAGGGTTCAAAGGTTTACCAGATTAAGTTTGAGAGCCTTGACGCTTATGAGAACTATCAGTTCAAGTTTGCTGCCAACGGTTCATGGGCAGATAACTGGGGCCTTCCTGAGCAGGGCACAGCTCCTCTCAATGAGTGGTTTGACCTTACATACAACGGTCAGAACATGATCATTGATACAGATGCAGCTGGTTACGAAGACGGTTATGACATCGTTCTTACACTTGACCTTTCAAACTTTGACTATGCTACAAAGCAGGGTGCAAAGGGTAAGGTTGACATCGTTACTGGTGCAGAGCCTACAACAGTAGCAGAGCCTACAACAGTAGCAGAGCCCACAACAGTAGCAGAGCCTACAACAGTAGCAGAGCCTACAACTGCAGCTCCTGCAAAAAAGGGTCTCACAGTTACAGCTACTTCAAACCTCTTTTCTGAGAAGCAGGTTACTCTCAGCGCAGATCAGAAGACTGTAAGGGTTACATACATGTTCCAGACCAAGGACAGAGATGGTATGTTGAACTTCCAGTATAAAATGAACTATGATCCTTCTGTTCTCAAGGTTTCAGCTAATACAAGAAAGAGTACTTCATTCGAATATCCAAATTTCGAATTCAACAAAAATGTAGCTCCTGGTTTACTTATGGGTATAGGAAGTGACACAAGTCTCTATTTTTCATCAGAAAAAGAAATAGTATTTTCTTCTGTTGAATTCGATGTGATCAATCCCGAGGCTGTAGCAACTACTGTTGACCTTGATGTAGAGTATCTTACTATTTCAAATCAAGACCCTGTATCAGAGTTGGAAATCCCTAGTGATGAAGTAGTACTCTTAGACAAATCTGTATTAAATCAGGATGCAGTTGATAAGTATGTCGCAGTTGCTAAAACTGTAACAGTTCCCGACGGTTCAGTAGAGCCTACAACAGTAGAGCCTACAACAGTAGAGCCTACAACAGAAGAGCCTACAACAGCTCCTGCTGCCGATACTACATATGTAGTTGCCGGTACAACAAATCTTACAGGCTATGAATGGGTTGGTACACCTGCTGCAGCTCCTGAAAATGTTATGACAGCTGACGGTAGCGTATTCACAAAGACATTC
>OLNW01003532.1_pt1 | contig 11960 bp, 11 predicted proteins | sample 1672121 | NCBI WGS metagenome assembly OLNW01 (sample SAMEA3136648, study PRJEB25190) | human gut metagenome
GCTCTGCATTTGCATTAGACAGATAAATATTTACCGGCATGAAAGAACAATATTTCTCAATGACTTCACGCATACGATATTCATTACAAAACTCCAGGCTTTCATCATTCAGAAACAGCGTAATCTCTGTACCAACTGTTGTTCTGTCCCCATCCTGCATATCATATTCTGTACCACCATCGCATGTCCAGTGTACTGCTGTTGCACCTTCTTTAAAAGAAAGAGTATCAATATGCACTTCATCTGCTACCATAAATGCAGAATAGAATCCCAGACCGAAATGACCGATCATCTGGTCATCCGTTGTTTTATCTTTATACTTCTCCAGAAATTCTGTTGCACCGGAAAATGCGATCTGTGTAATATATTCCTCTACTTCATCAGCAGTCATACCAATACCATTATCGATAAATTTCAAAGTCTTTGCTTCAGAATCTACAACGACCTGCACTGCCGGTTTATAATCATCCGGGAAAGCATATTCTCCCATCACTTCAAGTTTCTTTAATTTTGTAATGGCATCGCAACCATTGGATACCAGTTCTCGAACAAAAATATCATGGTCAGAATACAGCCATTTCTTTATGATAGGAAAAATGTTTTCACTGTTAATTGATAAATTTCCGTGCTTTTCAGCCATATTATCCACACTCCTTAGATTCTTTTTTTCGTTTTTCTATATACTAATCCCCTTTTTTCCAAAAGTCAAGGAAAAATTAGCACTCATTTTAAATGAGTGCTAACAAAACTTTTATCGTTTTTCATTTCTTTTTTATTTTTTGTTTTTCTTTTTGTAAAATACCACTCCGCCAATCGCACCTGCCGCAATGATCAGGATACATACAAACGGAAGGATTGGTGTATTATCACCTGTTTTTACGGAACTCTTTCTGTTCGCTGCAGGTGTAAGATTTGTTCCAGGAGCAGTCACTTTGGCTTTTGCGATGCTGAAAGATACCTGTCTGGTATCCGTTGTTCCTGTTGCTTTCCAGCTGCTTCCATCATACTGCTGCTGTGCAAAAGCAACTTTCAGCGTATAATCCCCACTCTGTGCCAGTCCAAAAGACGCAGTATATGGTGCGGCGTTCCAGACATTTGTATTAATGACTGTCCAGCTCTGCGGAACATAACGGGTGTCTCCTTTTTTCGGAGAATTATTATCCATTCCAGCACCAACTGCTGTAAAGGAAATCTTTGTCTGTGTAGTATAAACTCCATTTACATCAATGCCTGTAATCTTATTATTCTCTGCAGATGCAACTTTTGCACTGTATGCATTTACGCTGACTTCCACAGAAGTAGCAAGACTGATCTTATTATCATTATCCACTCCGGAAGGTAACGTCACGGTACCGGATACGGTAAATTTCTGAGCATCTGTACTGGACTGCTTATAAGAAGCTTCTTTCACATTCCATGAAACTGCTGCTTTCATACTTCCTTCTGTTGTTTCAACCACTACAGTAGATGGAAGTTTCAGCGAGGAAGCATCCTTCTTCGTTCCATTTGCAAGTCCGGTAACTGCTGCCGGCTGTTGGATCTTCGTAAGAACTGCATTTCCCTTCACAACCTGGAAGTTCACTATTACTGACTTATCTGATGAAACCTTAATGGTTTCTGAATATGCTCCTACATCCAGACCCGCCTTAGGCTGTACTGTATAAACAGCTGTTGCCCCCGGTGCCAGTGTAAGCTGTGCAGGATTAACAGAAACCGTAAAATTTGTCAGTGCCGGCTGTTCCAGTGTTTCTGTCACATTTCCATTGTTCGTGACCGTGAACTCACGTGGTGCGATCTCACCATATCCCTTCTTTGCTGTTGCAAAATCGAGCGTTGTTTTAGAAATATCCAGAGAATGACTTGCAGGATTTACCGTAACCGTTGCAGTGATTGGAATCGTATTTCCTGTTGTGTTATCTGTAATCGTAAATGTTTCAGTCGCATTCGCTGTAAGGTTCATCTTTGGCTGAATTGTAAACAGAACCGAATCACCACTCTTAACTGTCTGTGCCTGCCAGGTAATATCAAAATACTGTCCCTGTGCTGTTCCCGCACTGCTGACTGCCTCTGACAGATCTGCATCTGCATCTCCTTCGTTTTTCAGTGTGATTGTCTCTGCCGCCGGAAGTTCTGTATATCCATCTACCAATGTTCCAAAGTCAGGACCATCTTTAGGATCTCGTGTAACATTGCTCACTGCCGGAGCAGGTATCGTAACATTCACAGGAACTATGATCTTATTATCGCTGTTATTTTTATCTGCAAACAGAATATTATCCGGATAAGGCGTATCTGTTGCCAGATTTTCTGCCGGTGTAACTGTAAATGTCGCACTTTCACCAGCCGGAATCTCCTGTTCGGAAGGATCTATTGTCACTGCAGGCGCCGCACCTGTTGAAGAAGCAGCTACTGTCACTGCCTGTGCGGAATTATTTTTTACAGTGATCTGCTGGCTTTCTGTAGATTTAAATGTCAACCCGGACTCTGCAGCAGTATCATCTACTGCCAGTGTAACTTCTGTTGTGGTACTTCCATTATTTCCGCCATCTGAAGTGTTCGCATCATTCGAAGGATCTGTTGTACTGTCCGCCGGAGTTTCATCACCTTTATTCTGATCATCTGCTGTCGGATCTGATGTATTTCCTGTATCTGTTTTCTGATCATCCTGTCCGTTGCCGTTCTGTGCATTATCCTTTGCTGCCTCAACTGTCATCTTTGCTTCAAACGAAACTTCTACACCTTCTTCACTGGTATATGTGATCGTATCATCATACTCTCCTGCTGCTATCCCGGCACGCGGTACGATCCACAGCTGCTGACTGCTATTCTGTTCCATTGGATCTGAAATATCCTGAACCATAAAATGTTCCGGACTGATATCTGTAAAATTCAACGTAGTATTGCCGGTATTCGTTACCGTTACATACTGTGCCTGTATACTGTCTTCCTGACCGGAAATCACAGTTCCAAAATCTACAACTTCAGAATTTCCGTCTCCAATGACGATACTTGCATCTGCTGTTGGAGTTTCCGTTTTTCCCGTATCGTTGTTTTTCTGAGAGTCCGCAGTATCTGCTGCATCATTTGTCTGTCCATATGTGCCATCTTCTGTTGCTTCCGGAATACCATCCACAGATTCAGAACCTGCACTTTCACTCTGCTGCTTCTCTTCATCTGTTGTAGCAGCGGGAATGCCTTCTATATTCTCAGTTCCTGCCTGTGTAGAATCCTCCTGATAGGTTGTGTCTGTATTCTCAGACACACCAGTCTGTGTTGTTTCTTCTGTATCAGCAGAAGCATCTGTATTCTGAGACTGTTCATTTTCTGTTTCTTGTGCAGCCTGCTGTTCAGCAGTATCTGCAGCGGCAGCCTTTTCTTCTGCTGCTTTTGCCTCCTGGTCAGCAGCAGTCTGCGCATCTATTACTGTATCTGATACAACTTTCAGACTTCCGGTATAACCATTTTCTTCTTTGCCGGTGACCGTCAGGACAATTTTGGAACCAATATCATCCTGTGTTACTGTATAAGTCTTGTCTTTTCCGAGTTCTTTCAGTTCAGGCTTCTCCCCTGCTTTCTCTGTTTCCTCATCCTCAACTGTTTTTCTCTCCCAGAGATAGGCAACATCATCCTCCGTCACTCCCTCTGGCTTTACTTCTTTAAATTCCGCACTCAATGTTCTGCCTTCTGCTGCAGTTCCCTGAATCTTCAATTTACCATCCAGTGCTGGAATTTCTGCTGCAAACACTGTTGCAGAAATCATCGACAATGCCAGAAGCACCGACATAATGACTGCAAGAATTCTCTCTTTCCGCATGATTCATCCTCCTTTTAGATTTGTTCTGTCCTGATTTATTTCTTATAGAATTCGACTTTAACTTTTCTTTAATTCTTTGTCGGTATCTATACCCCGTCTCCTGTAAAAAATTATAACACAGGTTTTTTATCGAATGTAATTTGTATTTTACAGAACTGTTACATTACCACATTGTTCCTCTACACAAAAATATCCCCGGTCATATTACTTATCGACCAGGGATATACGTCTTTTTTATGAATTTTCTTATCCTTCCACGATCAGATAGCCACCGGATGGAAGTGAAAAAACTTCACATGCTTCTTCCAGTTCCTCATCAGACATTCCACTGACATCTGCTCCTGCTTCATCCAGATACTTTCTGACTTCTTTGATATTTTTTACTTCAACAGCCATGCAGTCTTCCAGAAATTCCTCCGCTTCTTCCACAGTCTCAGCTACCGGTTCATCATAAAGTCTGCCTTGTTCTTTCAAAAAAACCTCAATACTCTCTTCTGTATACATTATTTCAATACCTCCTCAATGTTTCCTTTCGCCGTAATCAGCTTTTTTAGTATTGTCTCAACTCTCTCCGTTTCATATGCCGCTGCCTGTTTTACTCCATCTTTGGCATGTGCCATTGCGAAACTGTACGGAACAGATTTCAGCATGGCAATATCATTGTATTCATCACCAAACACGATACATTCTTCCGGTCTGATTCCCAGAATCTCCTGATATTTTTCAACGCCTTTTGCCTTATTGGTATCAAAAGGAATAAAATCTACCCATGCTGTTCCGGAAGTCACAACTGTACATTTGTCCCCAAAGCATTCATTCCAGTAATGAATCGTATCGTCCTGCAGTCCGCCTCTTTCATATACTGCCAGTTTCATACACGGTTCCGTGATTTCTTCAAAGCTATTGATTTCTTTGCAGACATTTCCAACGACATTGATCATCAGATCTCTGAAATGTTCTGTTTTCGGTCTGATATAGTAAAAATCTTTCGTGGAACAGGTAAATTCTGATCCTTCTTTGTCATAAATACTTTCTGCGATTTCACGGACCAGCTCTTGTTCAAAACTGTCCTGATAAAGAACTTTTTCATTATACACAGCAAGACCGCCATTTTCGCTGATAAACGCCATATCCTCCACTACTGGCCGGAACATTTTTTTCATATTTGCATACTGACGTCCACTTGCAGCCACAAACAGTATTCCCATTTTTTTTAACTGTCTGATCAGTGGGAAAATTTCTTCCGGAAGGCTCTGCGCCCCCTTAAAAAGTAAAGTTCCGTCCAGATCACTTGCAACAAGTTTAATCATTTTTCCATTCCTCACATATCTTCAGTAAATCCTGTGGTTTCTCAGCCACTTTTTCCGCACCATTACTCTCCAGTTCCTCACGGTCACGAAATCCCCAGAGTACTCCTACCGTATGCATTTTTGCAGCAGTTCCTGTTTCCATATCTGTTTTGGTGTCACCTACATACATACACTCTGATGGAGATACGCCAAATTCTGACGCCGCTTTCAAAGGACCATCCGGAGCTGGTTTTCTTCGTATTGAATCACTCTGTCCGATCACAAGGTCAAAATACCCATCAAACATCTTCTCTATTACTTTCACAGCTGCCACATGTGGTTTGTTCGAGCAGACTGCCAGCTTCATTCCACGTTTTTTCAGCTCCTTCAGCATTTCTTTAATGCCTTCATATGGTACAACTTTGTATAATGGATCTTCATCAAATTTTTTTCTGTAAATCCTGCGAACTTCTTCATAATGTGTCAGTTCCGGATCACCGGCATCTTTCAGACAGCGGCGAATGAGCATATCCGCCCCTTCCCCACTGTAATATTTAAAGTTTTCCACCGGCTGTGGTTTGAGATTCATACTCTTTAAAATCTCATTTGCCACATAAGCCATTGACTCCAGTGTATTTGCCAAAGTACCATCCAGATCAAAAATACAAGCCTTTATCATTTGTTTATCCTCTTAATTCAATCCCATGTTTCTTCATTTCATAAAAAAGTCTGCCAACCGGCAATCCCACTACGTTCGTATACTCTCCCCGGATTTCTTTCACATAAATGCCAAATCCGCCCTGAATACCATAGCTTCCGGCTTTGTCCATTGGTTCACCACTCGCAATATAAGTTCTGATTTCCTCATCGGAGACCGGGTAGAAAGAAACATCTGTACTCTCAGAAAATGAGATATTCTCCCATTTTCCATTTTTCTTTATCAAAACTGTTACCCCTGTATATACCTGATGTATATTTCCCTGAAGCATTTTAAGTGTCTTAAATGCATCGGACTCATCGACCGGTTTTCCGAGGATTTCATTATTATAAGAAACAATTGTGTCTGCTCCGATCACAACCGTCCCCTCTTCCATATCAAAATTCAGTGCAACTGCAGTTGCTTTCTGTTCCGACAACTCTCGAACGATTTCTTCTGGTTTATCCGAAGTAATCTTTTCCTCTCCGTCAGCTGCGCATACCTGAAAAATAACACCGGCTGCCGCCAGAAGCTCTCTGCGTCTTGGTGAAGCAGAAGCAAGTATGATTTTTCTCATATAATATCCCTTTTCTACTGTTTTCTGTTTGTGTAAATCAAAGCATTTACTTCTGTAACAGTATACCCTGTCACCTAACATCGTGCAACCGTGAAAATGTAAAAAAAGTCGGCACCAATTCCCATATCTGCAAGGAATATATGCCAACTTTCATTTTTGCAAAAAAATAAAGCTGCTGACGGGAATCGAACCCGTGACCTCCGCCTTACCAAGGCGACGCTCTACCGACTGAGCCACAGCAGCATTTCCATAAGCGGACATTTCTGTCGCTCACAATTGATAATATTAACAGAAAAAGCATACCCTGTCAACAGGCAATTTGATTTTTTTGCCTTTGTGTTTTTTTACATTTATTTCTCGATATTTTTCTCTTGAAATCTTTTAAATCCGGCGTTTTTATGATATGATTAACCTTTAAAGAAACATTCAGGAGGGAAAGAGATGGAAAACGAAACCGTTTCTAAAAATTTTATTGAAAACATCATTGATAAAGACCTTGCAGAAGGTGTTTATGATACCGTACACACCCGCTTCCCACCGGAGCCTAATGGATACCTCCATATCGGACATGCCAAATCCATTCTTTTGAATTACGGACTTGCCCAGGAATACAACGGCAAGTTTAATATGCGTTTTGATGATACAAACCCTACAAAAGAAAAAAGTGAATTTGTAGAATCTATTAAAGCTGATATCAAATGGCTTGGTGCTGACTGGGAGGACAGACTTTTCTTTGCTTCTGATTACTTTGGACAGATGTATGAAGCAGCCATCAAACTGATCAAAAAAGGAAAAGCTTATGTCTGTGACCTGACTGCCGATGAGATCCGCCAGTACCGTGGAACTCTGACAGAGCCTGGAAAAGAGAGCCCGTACCGTAACCGTTCTGTTGAAGAAAATCTCCAGCTTTTTGAAGAAATGAAAGAAGGCAAATATGCCGATGGAGAAAAAGTTCTTCGTGCCAAGATCGATATGGCATCTCCTAACATGAACATGCGTGATCCGGTCATCTACCGTGTTGCTCATATGACCCACCACAGAACCGGCGACACCTGGTGCATTTATCCAATGTATGACTTTGCTCATCCGATCGAGGATGCTATCGAGGGAATCACACATTCCATCTGTACACTGGAATTCGAAGACCATCGTCCGCTTTATGACTGGGTCGTTCGTGAGCTGGAATACCCACATCCGCCGAAACAAATTGAATTTGCGAAACTGTATCTGACCAACGTCGTAACAGGTAAACGTTATATTAAGAAACTGGTTGAAGACGGAATCGTAGACGGATGGGATGATCCACGTCTTGTTTCCATCGCAGCTCTTCGCAGAAGAGGCTTTACACCGGAATCCATCAAAATGTTCGTAGATCTCTGCGGTGTCTCCAAAGCAAACAGCTCCGTAGACTATGCAATGCTTGAGTACTGTATCCGTGAAGACCTGAAATTAAAACGCCCTCGTATGATGGCAGTTATGGATCCAATCAAGCTCGTGATCGACAACTATCCGGAAGGACAGGTTGAATATCTCGATGCTCCGAATAACATGGAAAACGAAGCACTTGGAACCCGTAAGATTCCATTCAGCGGTGAATTATATATTGAACGCGATGACTTCATGATCGATCCACCACGTAAATATAAGAGACTTTTCGTTGGTACAGAAGTACGTCTGATGAATGCTTATTTTGTAACCTGTACAGGATATGAAGCAGATGATGACGGTACAGTACGAGTTGTACATTGTACTTATGATCCGGCAACAAAAGGCGGAAACGCTCCGGACGGACGTAAAGTAAAAGGAACGATTCACTGGGTAGAAGCTACAAATGCCAAAGAAGCAACTGTACGTCTTTACGAAAACATTGTAGATGAAGAAAAAGGTGTATACAACAAAGAAGATGGTTCTCTGAACGTAAATCCAAACTCTCTTACAACTGTCACTGCTTATGTTGAGCCGGCTCTTATGGAAGCAAAAGGCTATGACAGTTTCCAGTTTGTAAGAAACGGATTCTACTGTGCAGATATTCATGATTCTAAAGAAGGTGCTCCGGTATTTAACCGTATCGTATCTCTGAAGAGTTCTTTCAGACTTCCTAAATAAACACAACTATTTCAAGAGAGGCAGACCATAAAGGTCTGTCTCTCTTTTTAACATAAAAAACTGCTGTCCTACAAATGCAGTGCATTCATAAAACAGCAGTTCTACTTATCCATGAAGGATTATTTATTCCTCTTCTGTATCTTCGTCTTCTTTTTCTTCTTTGATCACTTCTTCAACAACCTCTTCTGCATCTGCTGTTTCAGCAGTTTCTTCTACTGCTTTCTCTACAGCTTCTTCTGCTTCATCCCAGGATGCAAAATCTTCGCTTGTTTCTTTCTTTTCTTCTTTCTCAGCAGTTTCTTCTTCGCCTGCCTCATCTTCGAAATCATCATCGAAGTCATCAAAATCATCTAACGGATCTTTCTTCAGTACAAGTGCTGCGATAGCTCCTGCCGCTGCGGCAGCTACCGCTCCAACTGCTACATATCCCCAATATTTATTGATCTTTGCCATATTATGCTTCTCCTTTCATACTTTCATATCCAAGAGAACTCTCTTTGATATTCCAATGTGATATTGTTATAATATTACTACTTTTATCCAAAAAAGGAAAGGGAAAAGTGTTTCTGTGCATAACAGAACATCACTTTTGTACAGGTGCAGAAAAATTGCGTATTTTTCCACGGATACGCTGCAGCGCATTATCAATTGATTTCGGTGTTTTTCCCATAATCTCTGCAATCTTCACATACCCGTATCCCCGGAGATAATAATCCAGGACTTTATTCTCCATCGGACTTAAAACTTTCGTGATCTCGCGTTCCAGAGTTCTTGTACTTTCCTGATCAATAATAAGTGCTTCCGGATCTTCTGACCAGGCCCCCTCGAGATGATCAGACTCATTCTCATCACTCAATGAAACATACGAATTCAGCGGCTGATGCTTTTGTCTGTTGGAATTTTGAACTGCACTGTAAAGCTGCCGGTCAATACACAGACTCGCAAACGTACGAAAAGAAGTTTCTTTATCTGCCTGATAATTCTGAATTGCCTTAAAAAGACCGATCATGCCCTCCTGAATCAGGTCATCTGTCTCTCCCCCGATCAGGAACATGGCTCTTGCCTTTTTGCGGACAAATTCTTTATATTTTTCCATCAGGTAATCCGAGATTTCTGTCTCTCCTTCTCGCAGCCTGACAATCAGTTCCTCATCACTGTACTGGTCATAACGGCCCATATAAGTTTCCCCTTTATTTACCTGCTTTTGCCAGTCGCTGTCTTACAATCTCATATGCAAGGACCCCTGCTGCCACAGAAGCATTCAGAGAATCTATATCACCTTTCATTGGTATGGATGCAGTAAAATCACATGCTTCTCTTACCAGACGGCTGACACCTTCTCCTTCATTTCCGATCACAAGTCCCATTGGTCCTGTCAGATCAAGGTCATACATAGTCTCACCACCCATATCCGCACAAACAAACCAGATGCCTTTTTCTTTAAGTTCTTCAATTGTTCTTACAATATTTGTCACCTTGGCAACTGGTGTATAATTAATCGCACCGGCGGAAGTCTTTGCTACTGTAGAAGTCAGTCCCACTGCACGTCTTTTTGGAATGATCACTCCATGCGCTCCTGCAAGATTTGCGGTACGGATAATTGCTCCAAGATTATGCGGATCTTCCACATTATCCAGGATAATAAGGAACGGTGCCTCACCTTTTTCCTCTGCTCTTGCAAGAATTTCATCCACGGTACTATAATCATAAGCAGCAACCTGCGCAATCACGCCCTGATGTGCATGCGTCTCACTGAGCTGATCAAGTCTCTCTTTGCTTACATAGTTAATAATGGTGTCTGTCTTTCGTGCCTCTCTCGCGATCGTTCTTACCGGACCATCCTGACAGCCATCCAGAATAAAAAGCTTGTCTACGCATTTGCCAGAACGGAAAGCTTCCAGCACCGCATTACGTCCTTCTATCTGTTCACTCATAATATGTCCTCTCCAATTCCCATACGGACCAAAGTGAGCATCCGTGTGTAATCCTCTTTCAAATATAAATATCCCATCAGAGCCTCAAATCCTGTTGCTCTGCGATAATCTGCCATCGTCGCATGTTTCGCCATTGTCGGAGAATGTGCATTACGCCCTCTCCGATAAACACTCAGTTCTTCCGGTGTCAGTTCCTCTTCAATGACTTCCATGATCGCAGACTGTGCTCCAGCCTTTACGAGACTGCTCGCTTTTTTGTGAAGACGGTTTACCGGACAATTTCCCTTCTTAACAAGTATTGTCCGAATAATAAGTTCATAAACTCCATCTCCGATATATGCCAGTGTCAGCGGAGAATAACTCCGCAGATCCTGGTCTTCCAGATGAAACAGTTCCTTCAGCTGTATCAGATTCGTTTCCATTTTACGCCCTCGCGAGTGTCTTTCAGCTCAATCCCCTTATCCAGGAGCAGACCTCTGATCTCGTCAGCTCTTGCAAAATCTTTAGCCTTTCTGGCCGCCTGACGCTCTGCGATCAGGTTTTCGATCTCTTCATCAAGAATTTCTTCTTTCTTCTCAAGAGTCAGTCCGAGAACATCACAGAGTTTTGTCATAACTTCAAGTGTATGTCCTGCAAATTCTTTTGAGCTGCCTTCCTGTACATTGGTATTTGCAAATTTAACAAGCTCAAATACTGCTGCAAGTGCATCTGCTGTATTGAAATCATCATCCATGGATTCTTCAAATTTTGTTACAAATGCAGCTTCTTCCTGCATCAGTTTCTTCTCGTCCTCTGTTGCTTCCTGTACGGTTGCTGCTGCCTGACGGTCACGAAGTCTTGCTGCTGCTTCTGTAATTCTCTCAAGCGCATTTTTTGATGATTCCATCAGATCTGCACTGAAATTCAGCGGACTTCTGTAATGTGCATTCAGCATGAAGAAACGAAGCACCTGCAGATCATACTGCTCTCCGATCTCGCGAACTGTACGGAAGTTTCCGAGAGATTTTGACATCTTACGGTTATCGATATTCAGGAATGCATTGTGCATCCAGTATTTTGCAAATGGAACTCCATTGCAGCATTCACTCTGTGCAATCTCATTCTCATGATGAGGGAATACAAGGTCCTCACCACCGGCATGAATATCGATCTCCTCGCCCAGGTATTTCTTGGACATAACGGAGCATTCAATATGCCATCCCGGTCTTCCGTCGCACCATGGAGATTTCCAGAACGGTTCCCCTTCTTTCTTTGGTTTCCAGAGTACGAAGTCAAGCGGATCTTCTTTCTGATCTTCACCGGATACCTGCAGGGAACGGAATCCTGACTGCAGATCATCCAGATTTTTATGTGAAAGTTTACCGTATTCTTTAAATTTCTTTACACGGAAGTATACAGTACCATCGGCTACCGGATATGCATATCCTTTGTCGATCAGTGTCTGGATCATATCGATCATTCCGTCAATCTCCTGCGTTGCAAGCGGATGTGTGGTGGCCGGTTTTACATTCATTCCAGCCATATCCTTCTTGCATTCGGCAAT
>OLNW01003534.1_pt1 | contig 11952 bp, 10 predicted proteins | sample 1672121 | NCBI WGS metagenome assembly OLNW01 (sample SAMEA3136648, study PRJEB25190) | human gut metagenome
AGACGGCTTTATTTATCCGTCTTATGTGGAAGACATTATGGGACCGCATCTGTTTGATTATGGTTATGGACCGTTCCGCTGGGTATGTTTAAGTGGGAAACCGGAAGATTTAAAGAAGACTGATCAGGCAGCAATGGCTTGTATTGATAAGGACAGACGTTATCAGGATCTCGATAATTATAACTGGATCAAAGAGGCAGAGGAGAATAAGCTGGTCGTTGGCACACAGGCGAGAATCCTGTATCAGGATGCCGTTGGACGTGTGAAGATCGCCCTGAAATTCAATGAGATGGTAAGAAACGGTGAAATCGGACCGGTTATGATGGGACGTGATCATCATGATGTTTCCGGTACAGATTCTCCGTTCCGTGAAACAGCAAACATCAAAGACGGCAGTAATGTTATGGCAGATATGGCAGTACAGTGCTACGTCGGAAATGCAGCGCGCGGCATGAGCCTTGTGGCACTTCACAATGGCGGCGGTGTTGGAATCGGAAAATCCATTAACGGCGGATTCGGACTGGTGCTGGATGGAAGCAAACGCGCAGATGAAGTGGTAAAAAGCGGTCTTCTCTGGGACGTCATGGGCGGCGTTGCAAGAAGAAACTGGGCGAGAAATGAACATTCCATGGAGACAGCGATTTCTTACAACAAGACCTACGAAGGAGAAAGCCAGATCACGATCCCGTATCTCGCAGATGAAGAGCTGGTTGCAGATGCAGTGAAAGCGCATTTTCATTAAAGAACAGGGGAATGCATATGGAAAGACAGATATTGATAAATATTTCACAACTGGTCACGCCGGAAGGCCGTGCGGCGAAGCATGGCAGTGCAATGAATGAATCCAAAAAGATTATGGATGCCGCAGTCGTCGTGGAAGATGGACGGATCGCGTTCGTCGGCACGACGGCAGAAGTGAAGAATGCTTATCAGCTGGACGGAGAACATGTCAGGGATATGCATGGACATACCGTTTTGCCGGGATTTGTGGATTCGCATACCCATTTTATTTTTGGTGGGTATCGTCCGGAGGAATTTATGATGCGCCAGAAGGGCGTTCCGTATATCGAGATTCATAAGGCAGGCGGCGGCATCCAGAATACGGTAGAGACCACCAGGGCACTTGATGATGGGGAAATGTACCGGCTGGGAGAGATGCGGTTAAAAGATATGCTGTCTATGGGAGTTACAACGGTGGAAGGAAAGAGTGGTTATGGACTTGACCATGACTGTGAGATAAGACAGCTTCAGGTGATGAAAAAACTAAATGGAGCACAGCCTGTTTCCGTGGTAAATACATATCTCGGTGCGCATTCCATTCCGCTGGAATATAAAAAGGATCCGGATTCTTATCTGGATTTTATGATCGCGGAGATGCTGCCGGAGATAAAAAAAGAAAACCTTGCGGAGTTTACCGATGTGTTCTGTGAGGAAGGCGTGTTTACAAAAGAACAGTCAAAAAGACTGCTGTCTGCGGCAAAAGAAGCAGGTTTTGGACTAAAGATCCATGCGGATGAGATCGTATCTACGGGAAGCGCCGAACTGGCGGCGGAGCTTGGGGCAGTATCGGCGGATCACCTGCTTGCTGTTTCAGAGCAGGGCATTTGTGACATGGCAAAAAGCGAGACAATCGCCACATTGCTTCCGTGTACCGCATTCTGTCTGAAGAAACCATATGCACCGGCGAGAAAAATGATCGATGCCGGATGCGCGGTGGCACTGGCAAGTGATTACAATCCGGGCAGCTGCTTTACAAACTCGATTCCGCTCATGTTTGCGCTGGCAGTCATTCACATGGGCATGACACTGGAAGAGGCACTGTGCGCGCTTACCTTAAATGGAGCAGCGGCAGTTGGCATGGAGAAGGAGATCGGCAGTATTGAAGTCGGAAAGAAAGCGGATCTGGTAGTTCTTTCCGACCCCAAATATGAATTCCTTGTTTATCATACCGCAAAAAATCTGGTCTGTGAGGTAATAAAGAACGGAAAAACTGTATATCAGAAAGGTGAGGTGTAATTATGGCGAATGATACAAAAAAGAAAAGCGCAAAAGTTCGTCTGGAAGATGCTTTTACACCGAAGGCATCCATTTCAAAAAAGGCATATGCACTTTTGGCAGTGCTGTCTTTTGTGCTTATTTTTTTATATTGGGCGTATGCCGTTTATGTAAAACATGTAGACAGTATGTTTTTACCATCGCCGGCAAAAACTTTTGAATCGGCAAAAAACATGTTTTTAACCGGAGGATTTCTTACGGATATCCGTATGTCTGTGCAGCGTGTATTGATTGGATTTTTAATTTCAGCAGTGGTCGGTATTCCACTTGGCCTGCTGATCGGAACTTATGCACCGTTTGCTGCATTTTTAGAACCATTTTTCTCATTTTTCCGTTACCTTCCGGCATCCGCGTTTATTCAGCTGTTTATTTTATGGATCGGAATCGGAGAATCTTCGAAAGTGGCGATCATTATTGTAGGAAGCGTTGCACAGATCATTTTAATGGTTGCGACGAATGTAAGAAATGTGAGTATTTCCCTGATTGAAGTATCCTATACGCTTGGCGTTTCCAAGTTTGGTGTGTTTTTTAAGGTAATCCTGCCGAAATGTCTGCCGGATATTGTGGATACCTTACGTATTGTGCTTGGCTGGGCATGGACCTATATTATTGTGGCAGAGATGATCGGTGCATCCAAGGGAATTGGATTTATGATCACACAGGCAGGACGGCAGTTTATGATCTCAAAAATATTTGTCGGAATTATTACGATTGGTATCATTGGTCTTGCGCTCGATATGTTTTGTATGTTCTTACGCAAAGTACTGTTTCCGTGGAACGAAGAATAGGGGGAAGATAAAATGAATGATTTACTGGTATGGATTATTGACGAAGAGTGGTCGGATTATGAAGTGGAAAAGGAACTTATAAAAAAGCTGCTTCCGGATGCAAAAATCCGTCATTCCGGGTATGACTATAAAAAAGATCTTGAAGAGTTTGGATATCAGGCAGACCTGATCCTTGCACAGGTTTATACAAAGATTGACAAAGAAGTGATTGATCGTCTGGAAAAATGTCGTGGAATTGCAGTTTATGGTGGCGGTTATGACAGAATTGATATTGACGCAGCCAGAGAAAAGGGAATCATGGTGACAAATGTGCAGGGCTATTGCGCAGATGATCTGGCAGAGTACGTCATGGCTGCGATTTATAATTATAATAAGAAGATCCTGTCTTATCGGATTACCGATGGAAAGGGTGTATGGGGCGCCGGTGCGGTGTCGTACATTGTACACCGCGTGAGTGCATCTACGTTATTTATTGTTGGTTGCGGAACGATCGGAAGAACACTTGCAAAGTATGCAGCCGGTGCCGGTATGAAAGTAATCGGTTATGATCTCCATGTACCACCGGAAATCTTAAAAGAAGCTGGCATTGAGCCGGTTTCCTGGGATGAAGGATTTCAGATGGCAGATTATATAAGCGTACATGTGAAGTATACAAAGGAAACCCATCATATTATCGGGAAAAAAGAATTTGCCGAGATGAAGCCAACGGCATATCTGATCAATACAGCGAGAGGAAATATCTTAAATGAGGCAGATCTGATCGATGCGGTGGAAAAGAAAGAAATTGCAGGTGCGACAGTAGATGTGATATCCGTAGAGCCACCGAAGGGTGATGAAAATATCTGGAAGTGCAGCGACATTATTGTGACACCACATATTTCTTATATTTCAGAGGAATCTTTCCATACATTAAAAGTCAGAACTGTAGAAAATGCGTATAAGATGTTTAACGGAGAAAGACCGGACGATCTGGTCAATGGATAAGTCGCGAAAACAGACAGGAGGCTGAATTATGAGTAGAGAATATATCGAAGAGGCAAATGGAAAAGTAATAAAATTGCATGAAGGAGTGGATATCATCGGTGTAACAAAAACATTTGCGACCAAAGAGCGAACGGTACAGGCGCTTGCGGAAACAAATCTTCATGTGCGCAGCAAAGAATTTGTTACACTTTTAGGAACCAGCGGATGTGGAAAGTCTACACTGCTTCGGATGATTGGCGGTCTGGAGCATCCGTCAACCGGAAAGATCATGTTTAAAAAAGAAGAAATTACAAAACCGGGTGCTGATATTGGAATGGTATTTCAGTCTTATACTTTATTTCCATGGATGACAGTGGAAAAAAATATTGCGTTTGGATTGAATCAGAGAAAAAACAAGACAAAAGAAGAGATTAACGAGATCGTCAATTCCTATATTGATCTTGTCGGACTCAGAGGATTTGAAAAGCAGTATCCGAAATCTCTTTCCGGTGGTATGAAACAGCGTGTCGCGATTGCGAGAGCACTGGCGAATGATCCGGATGTTCTGCTGTTGGACGAGCCGTTTGGCGCACTGGATATGCAGACGCGAGGTGTCATGCAGGAACTGCTCTTAAATGTATGGCAGAAATCGCCGAAGACGATCATCATGGTAACACATGATATTGAAGAAGCTGTTTTCCTTGCAGACCGGGTAGTAGTTATGACATCAAGACCGGGAACTGTCCGTGAAGTAATTGACATTGATCTGGAGCGGCCGAGAGACTATCATATTAAAAACACACAAAAATTTATGGAATACAAAATGCATTGCTCCGATATTATCCGGGAAGAAAGTATGAAACTGATCACAGCGGTAGAATAGAGGAGGATTACGCTATGAGATACGTTCCAAATGCAGAACAAAAGGTATCAGAATGGTCTGGCGGAACAACAACCGAACTGTATCTGTATCCGCCGGATGGAAGTTACAGGGAGCGTAGATTTAAAGTTCGTTTAAGTACGGCAGTGTGCAGGGATGAGACTTCTGTGTTTACGAAACTTTCCGATACAAAACGAATTCTTATGGTGCTTGATGGCGCGGTAGAACTGTGTCACGAAAGCGGAAAGACAGTCCGGCTGTGTCCCGGTGATCAGGACGCCTTTTCGGGAGGGGAAAAGACGGTCAGTCATGGAGCCTGTCAGGATTTCAATCTGATGTTAAAAGAAGGGGCAGACGGTCAGCTGGAATATCTGAAACTGACGGCAGGGGAGAAAAAAATATTTGATGTGAAAACGGATGTGTTTGGCATTTATCTTGTCACAGGCAGTCTGGATGTTTCTTATCATGGAAAATATCAGAAAATGAAAAAAGGGGATTTCCTGTATGAGGATTCCTCGCATGGAGAAATGGTGGTTCATGCATTCGAATCCTGTACTCTTGTAATTGCAAAAGCAAACAATAGTTAACCATAAATAATAAAAGAGTTGACAATCAAAAGGCGAATCTTTATAATAATACACCGTAGGTGAGCTGTATGCACCTGCGGTATTTTTATTTCCTGAAAAAAACAGGAAAACAAAACATTTTACGTGAGGAGAAGAACTATGGAAACAGAAAAAAAATTCAGCATTACCCAGATTGCGGTCATTGGTGTTATGACAGCGGTTATTTGTATCCTGGCACCGTTTTCGCTGCCGATCGGACCGGTTCCGATCTCGTTTACAAATCTTGCGATCTACATCGCGCTGTATGTACTTGGCATGAAACGGGGCACGATCAGCTACCTGATCTATCTTCTGATCGGACTTGTCGGCGTACCGGTATTTTCCGGATTCACCGGTGGACCACAGAAATTATTCGGACCGACCGGAGGATATCTGATCGGATTTATCCCGATGGCAGTGATCGCAGGCATTGTGATCGATAAATGCATGAAAAAATGGTATTTCTGCCTGCTTGCGATGATCGCAGGGACCTGGGTATGTTATCTGTTTGGAACCGCATGGCTGGCATTCCAGGCAAATATGACATTTAAAGCCGCGCTCGCAGCCGGTGTTATCCCGTTTATTATCGAGGATCTGATCAAAATGGTACTTGCGCTTCTGATCGGACCGCAGATCCACAAACAGCTTGTCAAAGCACAGCTTGTTGATTAAAAAATCGCAAAAAGTGAGTAGAAAAACTGCATATTTTGAGTAGTAGCCCGTAAAAAAATTTGCTATCATACAACAAGATTTTGAAGGAAATAACAGGATATGAGGTGATAGCAATGAAAAATTATGTAAATGACATGACAAAGGGCAATCCGACCAGATTACTGCTTTCGTTTACGATGCCTATGTTAGTGGGCAATCTGTTCCAGCAGTTTTATAACATCGTGGATTCGATCATCGTAGGACAGTTCGTCGGCGCGGATGCGCTCGCGGCGGTAGGGGCGACCGGTTCCGTCAATTTCCTTATTTTTTCGTTGTGTTTTGGAATGGCGGCCGGCGTCGGCATCGTAATCTCCCAGTATTTCGGAGCGAAGGATGAGGAGTATGTGAAACGTGCGATCGTAAACGCAATGTATCTTTTGCTTGCATCGGCAGCAGTGATGTTTGTGGTTGGTTTCGGATTTGCGAGACCGTTTCTGATCGCACTTCACACACCGGATAATATCCTTGGGGACGCGGTCTTATATATGAAAGTGATCTGCTGTGGTATTTTTACCGTTGCAGTTTATAACGGTGTTTCTTCTATATTAAGAGCGCTTGGAGATTCTAAGACACCACTTGTTTTTCTCGTGATCTCAAGCTTCTTAAATATTGCGCTGGATCTGATCTTTATCCTGACGTTTCACTGGGGCGTGTTTGGCGCGGGATTCGCGACGGTTCTCTCCGAGGGAATTTCCGGGATTGGATGTCTGATCTGGGCATTGCGCAAAAATCCGTATTTTAAGTTCCGGAAGGATTACATGAGAGTGGATACCTCGATCATAAAGAAATGCTCCAGACTCGGTTTTCCGGTGGCGATCCAGAATGCGATGATCGCGGTTTCCTGTATCGCGTTGCAAAGCGTTGTAAATACCTTTGGATCTACCGTAGTTGCCGCGTTTACCGTGACAAGCCGTGTGGAACAGATCGTACAGCAGCCGTATGGCTCACTTGGCACGGCAATGTCAACCTACGCCGGACAGAATATGGGCGCGTGTGAGAGCCGGATACCGCAAGAGCTATCTGATCATGGGCGCGTTCACGCTGCTGATGCTTCCGATGGCACAGTTTTTCGGACATCAGATCGTACAGCTCTTCGTAAAGAGTTCCGAGACGGAAGTGATCGCACTCGGCACACAGGCACTGCGCATCACAAGCTGGTTTTATTTCCCGCTTGGCATGATCTATATTACCAGAGGTCTTTTGAATGGCGCGGGAGATGCGATGTATTCGCTGATCAACGGCATCATGGAGATGTGCGGAAGAATCGGACTTGCAAAACCGCTTACCATGATCGGTGCGATCGGGGTATGGGGCGTCTGGCTTGCAACCGGGCTTACCTGGCTTATCACCGGACTGATCAGTCTGTTTCGTTATCTGCAGGGAAAATGGAAAGAAAAAGGTGTGGTCGAGCCTGTCCAGAGAGAAAGACAGCATGCGGGTGCATAAAAGAAAGGAAGAGGACATGGAAAATTTCCTGCCTTCTTCCTTTTTATTTGTCCTGTAAATATTTCGCACGGAAAGAACTCGGCGTATCCTTCCGGTATTTTAAGAAACAGCGGTTGAATGTGGAAATACTTGCAAATCCGGACATCAGCGCTACGTCCGTGATGGAGAGCGTGGCATTGGCAAGCAGCTCGCAGGCGCGGTTTAAACGCTCCTTTGTAATAAATTCCACATAGGAAAGACCGGTAAATTCCTTAAACAGCCGGGAAAAATGATAGCGGCTGAAACCGGCGTAATCCGCAGCGTCATCAAGGGAAATGTTCTCCGTACAATTCTGGGAGAGGTAAGAGCAGACATCGATCATTTTCTGTGTGATCTCAGACTGGTGCGTCCCCTTTGTGGCCGTGCTTTTGACCGAAGAATAATGGTTGTCCAGAAAATGGCTGAACTGCTCGGAGGTGACATATTCCCCGATTGCGATAAACATTTCATAAAGTTTACAGCAGATGCGGGTATCTTTAAACGGAAGATCCGAGGCATCGGTAGCAAACATCTCGTGCGCGCATGTTACAATGGTATCCGTGAGCGCACTGTTTTCACCGTTTGGAAAATAGCGGAATTTCTGAAGCCAGTACTGATGCTTTTTAAATTCGGTCATATACAAAAGCAGGGAGTAGTCAAACTGTATCAGCAGATAGGACGGTGTCCCCGGCGGATTGTACACAAGAGAATGCAGTTCCCCGGGATGGATCAGCAGAATATCGTGCGTATTTAAAGTAAATACCGTATTATTGATACTGTACCTGATCCCTTCCTGTAAAGAAATGATCATCTCCGCATAGTTGTGCCAGTGCTCCGGGAAAGTTTCCGGAAGACAGGTAGAGGTGAGATTGATCGGATAGTCATTGTGAAACCTGATATTTTCAAAATTATTCTTTTCTAACATATCAAAAACCCCGATGTGTATAAAATAGTTTGTCCTTTTCTGTCGAAAATGATAAAATACATAACATAATTATAACAGACAAAACCGGTGAATGAAATACGGAATTTCATCCGCGCGGTCTGAACGATAAAGGGGAAACGTCTTATGTACAGTCTGTATTCCAGTCTGATCATCAATATCAGTCTGCTGGTACTGATCGCAACACTGCTCACGAAAATAACATTTGTAAAACAGGTTATGGCGGAAGAACACGCCTACCGCACGATGGATCAGCTGATCCTTGTGGTGATCTTTGGCGGTTTTTGTATTTTCTCCACCTGCAGCGGCGTCCGGGTGAACGGCGCGATTCAAAATACCAGGGTGCTCGGGGCGCTGGCGGCAGGACTGCTCGGCGGGCCGATGGTCGGAATGGGAGCCGCGGTGATCGGAGCGGTTCACCGGTTCCTTTACGATCCGACCGGATTTACCTCACTTGCGTGTGCGATGTCCACGCTTTTTGAGGGGGCGATCGGCTCCTTTGTATGGCTGATCTTTAAGCGGCGCGAGAGAAAGCAGACCACATTGTCCCTGTTTTTGATCACGGCATTCGCGGAATGTTCCCAGATGGGATTTATCCTTGCGATCGCCCGGCCGTTTTCGGACGCGCTTGCGCTGGTAAAGGTGATCGCGGTGCCGATGACACTGGTCAATTCGCTTGGAATGATCCTGTTTTTTTCCGTGTTCGATGAAGTCTTTACCAGCCAGGATCTGCTGGCGGCGAATAAGATCCGGCTGGCGCTCACGATCGCGGATGAATGTATTCCGTATATCCAGAAGACGGCAAGGACACGCAGTGATTATGACGCAATGGCGGAGATCATAAAAAAATACGCAAACTGTAACGGCGTCCTTTTTTTGGAGCGTGATGGAAAAACCGGGCTGAACGATACGAAGTTAGTCATCCCGCCGGAGCTGTTTTTGGAGCTTTGTGAGGAAAATAAAAGTGTGGCATTCTGCCGTGTGACAGATAAAAAAGATGCGAATTACCGTTATCTCAGGCGTTACAGCGCGTTTGGAGCGCCGCTCACGCAGGGAAAGGTCATCTGGGCGTATCTGGTGATCTTCCTGCCGAGACAGGTGTTGTCCACACAGGCGGAAATGGATTTCCTGGAGGGGTTTGCAAAATTCTTTTCCACCAACTATGAACTGGCACAGGTCGAAAAACAGAAAAAACTGCGTCAGCGCGCGGAATACCAGGCATTGCAGTCCCAGATCAACCCGCATTTTTTATTCAATTCCTTAAATACGATCTCGTTTTTCTGCAGGGAAAAGCCGGAGCGGGCGAGAGAGCTTCTGCTCGCGTTAAGCGTTTATTTCCGAAATACATTAGAGGCGACGGATGCCTATATGATTCCGCTGGAAAAGGAACTTGCGCATGTTAAGGCATATCTGGAACTGGAGGAGGCAAGATTCGAGGAGCGTCTGACCGTAGAGATCGATGTGGATCCGGATTCCTGCGGCGGGGAACAGAAAAAAGAGGTTTTGGTGCCAACGCTGATCTTACAGCCGATCGTGGAAAACGCGGTAAAGCATGGCGCAATGAAACGGGAACATGGGGTGGTCACGATAACCGGACGCTTGGAAGAACCGGGCTATTCCGTTGTTGTGACGGATAACGGGCCGGGATTAAGCCCGCAGGCACTGGAAAACTTCAGACAGCGGAAAAAAGAAGGAAAGTACGGGCTGCAGAATGTAGATGCGAGAATGCGCAGCATTTACGGTGAAAACAGCGGACTTTTCATTGATACCGGGGAAGATGGAACCCGTGTGACCATGCATTTTTATAAAGAACCGGCATACCGGACAGATGCAGACAAAAAACTACGGACAGGGAAGGATGACAGAAGATGAAGATAGCAATCATAGACGACGAAAGACCGGCAAGAAGTGAACTGAGATATCTCTTGTCACAGGTTCTCCCGGAAGCGGAAATCTTTGAGGCGGACGGTGTGAAGACGGCGGATGCGCTGATGAAAGAACACATCTTTCAGGCGATCTTTTTGGATATCAATCTGGGAGAAGTGAGCGGAACCGTGCTTGCGTCAGCGATCAAGGAGCATCAGAAAAAAGCGGCGATCGTGTTTGTGACCGCCTACCAGGAATACGCGGTCAAGGCATTTGAGCTGGGCGCGGTTGACTATATTTTAAAACCCTATGATCTCGACCGGATCAAAAAGACCTTAAAGCGGCTGGAAGAGCAGGGATATTTTGCGGAGGAGAAAGAGACGGAAAAATATGAGGAACTGGATAAGCTGGCTGTAAATGCCGGAGATAAGATCCGGCTCATTGATTACCGGGATATCATCTACATTGAATACAATCAGAGAAATTCCCTGATCCATACCGCAGACAATGTCTACACAGAGAACTATACCATGACGGCGCTTACGGAAAAGCTGGAAAAGAAAAACTTCTTCCGGATCCACAAAAGCTATCTGGTAAACCTCCAGTATATGGAAGAACTGGTGCCAAATTTAAGCAATGGATATGAGGTGCGCTTAAAGCATTGTCCGTGCGAATTGCTGCCGGTCAGCAGAAGTCAGATCCGTCATTTGAAGCAGTTGTTTGAAATTTGAAAAACTGCCGTTTGGTTGACATAATTTATGTTCACATTATCCCCAAAAAACGACACTTCATACACAAAAACATACAATATATACAAAAGGCATAGATAAAACTGAAAAAAGTTGTATAATATAACCATACTTCAAGAAAAGACGTAAGGAGGCGTTTTGTTATGGTAAGTTTTTTCGTTTGTCTTGCAATTTTAATTATCGGTTATTTTACCTATGGTAGAGTGATCGAACATATCTATGGTCCGGATGACCGTGAGACTCCGGCAGTTCGTATCAATGATGGTGTCGATTTCGTCGTTATGCCGAAATGGAAACTGTTTTTAGTACAGCTGTTAAATATCGCAGGTCTTGGACCGATCTACGGCGCACTTGCAGGCGCACAGTGGGGACCGGCAGTATTCCTCTGGATCACGTTCGGTACCATTTTAGCCGGTGCGGTACATGACTTCAGTGTTGGTTTTATCAGCATGCGTCATGATGGAACTTCTGTTTCCGAGCTGACCGGTATGTATCTTGGAAACTTTATGAAACAGGTTATGCGTGTATTCAGTGTGATCCTGCTTGTCATGGTAGGTACCGTATTTGCGGTAGGACCGGCTTCCCTGATCTCCATGCTGATCGGTAAGAACGGCGGTTCCGGTCTTCTGACCAACTCTTATTTCTGGCTGGCAGTTGTACTGATCTACTACTTTATCGCAACATTCGTGCCGATCGATAAGATCATTGGTAAGATTTATCCGATCTTCGGTATCTGCCTTATCATCATGGCGATCGGCGTTGGCGTAGGTATTTTCACACATGGTTATACCATTCCTGAGATTACCTTACAGAATCTGCATCCGGCAAAAACACCGATCTGGCCGGTTATGTTCGTCAGTGTAGCGTGTGGCGCGATCTCCGGATTCCACGCAACACAGTCACCGCTTATGGCTCGCTGCTGTAAGAG
>OLNW01003544.1_pt1 | contig 11936 bp, 13 predicted proteins | sample 1672121 | NCBI WGS metagenome assembly OLNW01 (sample SAMEA3136648, study PRJEB25190) | human gut metagenome
TACTGAACGACTTTTAGAAAGTCGGCGAACATTGCAAACCAGAACGTGTTATACTGGTAAAGTGGACGAATGAGAGCAGGACCGGAAGGGCCTGCTCTTTTCCGTTTATCGAAACGACGAATAGGAGGCGGCGAGACCATGCCAAAAGCAAGGAACTCGAAAGTGGACGAGGCCCTTGCATTGTATCGGCAGGGCCTTAAACTCATAGAAATCTCCCGGAAGCTGGACATCCCGGAGGGGACTGTCCGCCGATGGAAATGCACCTACAAATGGGACGCCCCCGAGGAAACCGAGCGCTCGCAACCTAAAAAACCGAACGCTCGCAAACGAGGAGGGCAGCCTGGTAACAAGAACGCCACCGGGCCACCCGGTAACAAGAACGCCGAGAGGTTCGGCTTCCTGTCCAAGTATCTCCCAGAGGAGACGCTGGAACTGCTGCACTTGACAGCGGGCTCCTCCCCTCTGGATCTTCTCTGGACCCAGATCCAGCTGGCCTACGCTGCCATCATCCGGGCCCAGAAGATCGCCTATGTCAAAGACGCTGAAGACAAGACCATCGAGAAGATCGAAGACCGCAGCGGCGCCGAGTCATGGGGCGAGAAATGGGAAGTCCAGCAGGCCTGGGACAAGCAGGCCAACTTTATGAAAGCACAGGCACGCGCTCAGAGTGAGCTCCGTGGTCTGATTAAGCAATACGACGAGATGCTGCACAAGGACTGGGACGCAGCCACAGAGGAGCAGAAAGCTCGCCTTCATCTGCTGAAGGCTAAGCTGAACGACGGCTCCGATGACGCCGGGAAGGTGGTGATCATCAATGACACGCACGACCCGCATCAGTGACCTGATCATCCCGAAGTTCTGGCCGGCCTTCAATGATCGAGAGCACACGCACAAGATCCTGACCTCTGGGCGAGCCGGCACCAAGTCCTCAGAGGCTGCCATCGAGGTCGTGTATAAGATCGTCAGCGAGGAAGACTGCTCCGCCGTGGTCATCCGGAAGCGCCATAACAAGCTCCGGAAAACGGTCTACAAAGAAATCAAGCGAGCCATCAAGCGCCTGGGGCTGCCGGAGAGCCTGTTCAAGATCACGGTCAGCCCCATGGAAATCACATACAAGCCAAACGGCAACACCATCTACTTCACCGGATCCGACAGCATTGACGACACCAAGGGCATCATCGACGAGAGCAAGCCCATCAAGATCGTGCTGCTGGATGAGGTCAGCGAGTTCTTCACAGACGGCGAAGGCGAGGACGAGCTCCAGAACATCGAGGCGACCTTCATCAGAGGCAACGCCGAAGGCTTCCAGATGCTCTACCTCTACAACCCGCCGAAGAACCCCAACGCCCCTGTGGTGGTCTGGTGCCGGAAGATGGAGAAGCGCCCGGACTGCATCCACGTCCATGTGGACTACCGGGACGTACCTCCTGAGTGGCTGGGCGCCAAGCTGATCGAGGCGGCTGAGATCCTCCACGAAGTGGATGAGCGCCAGTGGAGATGGCTCTGGCTCGGTCTCAGCATCGGCGTGGACGAGCTTATTTACTATATGTTCGGCGATGCTGCCATCCAGCGCCCGAGCCGCGACCACTACCGGATCATCGGCATCGGCGTGGACTATGGCCAGCAGAACGCCACAACATACCAGGCGGCCGGCCTGAATGAGTACGAGCACAAGCTGGACGGCCTGGCGGAATACTACCACAGCGGCCGGGAGACTGGAACGCAGAAAAGCCCCAGCGAGTACGCCGGGGACTTCGTCAAGTTTTTGAGCCTGCTGCATGAAACCTACTCATGCAGCTATTTTTATACCTTCATCGACCCCTCGGCCCGTGGCCTGATGGAGGAGATCAAGCGGGCCACCAGGGGCATCGGTTACAACGTGTTGATTCGCGACGCCGAGAACGACGTGGCGCTGGGAATCTCCCGAGTGCAAAAGCTCCTGACCTTCAAGATGATGACCGTGTCGCCAGACCAGGAGAACGCCGTCCGGGAGTTCGGTCTCTATGAGTACGACAAGAAAAGCATCGAGAGGGGCCGCGAGGAGCCCGTGAAGCAGGACGACCATGGTATGGACGCCATCCGCTACCTGGTCATGGGAATGTGGTCGAAAATCAAGAACTACCTGCCCGTTAGGGACAAAGAGGAGGAGCCGGAAGGAGCCATAAAATGAACATTTTCGAGTATTTCAAAAAGAAGGGCATCGACACCATCGACAGCTCCTTCTACAGCAAGATCGCCATGTGGGACAGCTGGTACAGGGCGAACGTCAAGCGCTTCCACCAGTACCGTGTCTACCACGGCACCGGGCAGTATGAGCGCTGCCATCGCAAGAGCCTGGGCATGGCGAAGAAGATCTGCGAGGACATCAGCGACCTGCTGCTGAACGAGCGCGTCACCATCACCATCAAGGACGAGACCACGGCCAAGTTCGTCCGCAGCGTTCTCGATGCTGCGAACTTCACCGTGCAGGGCAACGAGTACCAGGAGCGCAAGGCTGCCTGTGGCACCGTGGCCTATGTCCCGTATCTGACCAACATGGAAGTGGCCGAAGACGGCAGCGTCCTGAGTGCTGACATCAAGCTGGACTATGTGGTGGCCAAGAACATCTACCCCACAGCCTGGGAGAACTCCAGGATCACCGAGGTCATCTTCGCATTTCCGAAGACCTACAAGCGCAAGAAGTACGTCCAGCTCCAACACCATAAGCTGGAGCCCTGGCAGGACAAGGATGGCAACGATCTCGGCTATCAGTACGTCATCGAGAACAGCGTCGTGGAGTGTTCCTCCGGCGCTGGTCGAGATCTGACGCCTGCCGAGTGGAACGCGATCCCGTACTTCGAGGGCCTGGCTGCCAGAGTCGAGACCGGCTCCAATCAGCCCCAGTTCATCATCGACAAGCTGAACATCGCGAACAATGTGGACGAGGACGACACCAACCCGATGGGCGTGGCGCTTTTCGCCAACAGCATCGACGTCCTGGCCAAGATCGACCTGGAGTACGACAGCTACGCCAACGAGTTCACCCTCGGTCGCAAGCGCATTTTCGTGGCGCCTGAGTTGCTGACCGACGCCAACGGCTCCCAGGTATTCGATCCCGACGACAGTGTATTCTATACGCTGCCGGAGGACTACTTCAAGAACACCAAGGAGGCGCTGCACGAGGTCAACATGGAGCTGAGGACCGAGCAGCACGAGCAGGCCATCAACAACGATCTGAATCTGCTCTCCTTCAAGTGCGGCTTCGGCACCCAATACTACCGCTTCGAGCGTGGCACGGTCGCGACGGCCACCCAGGTCATCAGCGAAAACTCCGATATGTACCGCACGATCCGCAAGCATGAGATCATCCTCCAGGACGTTCTCACCGACCTGATCCGCACGATCATCCGCCTGGGTAAGACTGCCAACGTGTCCGGCCTGGCGGAGAACACCGACATCGTGATCGACTTCGACGACTCCATCATCGAAGACAAGCAGACGGAAAGAGCCGAGGACCGCAAGGACGTCGCCATGGGCGCCATGGGCCTGCCGGAGTACCGCGCGAAATGGTACGGCGAGACGGAGGAAGTCGCAGCCAGTAAGCTGCCTGACCAGTCCGCCGGCGTTCTGATGTAATGGATCAGAGCTACCACGACCTACTGGCTGCCGGCGTCGAGAAGCGCTTCCGGGACCTGGAGATGGCGATCATGGACGACATCATCCGCCGGATCCGGAAGGCCGGCACAATAACCGACTCGGCCGACTGGCAGATCCAGCGCCTCATCATCCTGGGCAACAGCACCCAGGACATTGAGGACCTGATCCGGAAGGCCGTGGACGGAAACGAGGAGGAAGTCCGCCGGCTCTACGCTGAGGTCATCGAGCGGGAATATACCCGCGACCGCAGCCTCTACGAGCAGATCGGCAAGGAGTTCATCCCCTACGAGCAAAACCCCGAGCTCCAGCAGCTGACCGACGCCCTGGTGCATCAGTCCAGTGAGGAGCTCTACAACATCACCAGGAGCACCGGCTTCATGCTGGACAACGGCCACGGCGGGAAAGTCTTCACGCCCCTGGCTGACGTCTACAATGGCTACCTGGACGACGCCATCACCGGCATGACCAACGGCGCCTACGACTATAACACGCTGGTCCGCCGCATGGTCAGCCAGATGACAGCCTCCGGGCTCCGGACCGACCACCCCTTCAGCGATGGCGGCAGCGACTACGGCGTGGACTACGCCAGCGGCTGGCACAATCGCGTGGACGTAGCCGCCCGTCGTGCTCTGCTCACTGGCTTCGGCCAGCTCACCGGTCACGTTACGGATCTGAACGCCCAGAGGCTGGGGACTGACTACTTCGAGGTCACGTGGCACGCCGGAGCTCGTCCGGATCACGCTGCATGGCAGGGCAAGGTCTACACCAAGGAGCAGCTGACGACCAAGTGCGGCCTGGGCACCGGCCCGGGCCTGCTGGGGTGGAACTGCCGCCACACCTACTATCCCTTCATCCCCGGAGTGAGCGAGCGGCTCTACACCGACGAATGGCTGGAGGAGCAGAACGCCAGGGAAAACACTCCGCGCCGCTTCCGTGGCAAGGAGTACACCACCTACGAGGCCACCCAGAAGCAGAGGCAGATGGAAACAGCTATGCGGGCCCGGCGTGAGCAGGTGCAGCTCCTTCGTGCTGGAGGGGCTGACAAGGAAGACATCACCATCGCCCGGTGCAAGTACCAGGCCCAGCTGGAGCAGTACCGCAGCTTCTCGAAGGCGATGGGCCTGGAGGAGCAGACGGAGCGCATCTACACGGGACGCACCCCGGGCAGGATTTCACCGAGCCCGCAGGTCTACGCGCAATGGCAGGCCGAGCAGGCAGCCAAAGCGGCCAACCGTGCGAAAGAACGCGCCGAGAAGCAACGCAGAGCGGCCCAGGACGCAGCTCAGAAGGGAGCAAGCACATGATCCGAATAAACGTCAAGGACACCGGGATCACCGTCTCAGGGCACGCACAGCGGCTCCCTGGGGCGTCTCCCGGGCACAACATTATTTGCGCCGGCGTCTCGGCGCTGACCCTTACACTGATCGAGGGGCTGCGCGAGGTGGCGGGCATCGAGATCCAGGAGAGCGTCAGACCGGGCAGCACTATCATCAGCTGGCCGGATCTGAATGAGATCGGCCGGGCGCTGGTTCGCACTTATGTCCTGGGCCTGGAAGGCATCCGGGACAGCTATGGAGAAATAACGATAATTTGAGCGCCGCGAGGCGCTTTTATTATGAGCAGACGCCGGGCTCTGAGCCGGCGGGAATGTTCACGACACATTACAAAAACGGAGGAATGACCTAATGAAAAAGTATTTTAACCTTCAGCTCTTTGACAACGGCGGCGAGGGCGGCTCTGGCGGAGGCCAGGGTGGAAACGCTGGGGACGGCAACGGCAGCCAGGGAAATGCCGGGAATAATGGAAGCACCGGAGGCTACAGCTTCCAGCAGGCCGAGGAGATCGCCCAGGCTCGTGCAGAACGTGCCGAGAAGGCCGCTCTCAGCTCCTACTTCAAGCAGCAGGGCATGAGCGAGGAGGAAATCAACCAGGCGATCAAGGACTTCAAGGCCAACCGAGAGAAGCAGCGCCCCAATGTGGACGCCATCACGAGAGAGCGCGATGACGCGCTCGCAGAACTGGCTCAGATGAAGAACAGCCAGACTCTCGCCCAGAAGGGCGTCCGCGCCGAGGACACTGACTACGTCATGTTCAAGATCGCGGCCCTGATGAAAGAGGACAGCAAGCTCGACTTCGAGAAGGCCGCCACCAAGTTCCTGAAAGAAAACCCCCGCTTTGCTACCAGCGGCAGCGGGTCCTACCGCGTGAAGACCGGCACGGAAAGTTCCGGTGCGGGCAGCTCTGGAAACCAGAACAGCAACGACTTCATCAACGCTGCCATCCGCAGAAAAGCGGGCCGCAACTAACAAAATTATGGAGGAATAACCACATGAAAAAGTATTTTAATCTTCAGCTTTTTGAGACCGACGCCCAGATCATTGACAGATCTGGCGCCGAGTCTCTGATCCCCGAGGACCGTGCTGCGGAAATTATCCAGGGCGCCATCGCTCAGTCCGCTGTCCTCTCCATGGGCCGCCGTCTGGCCAATATGACTGCAGCCCAGACCCGTCTCCCTGTTCTGGATGCTCTGCCTATCGCCTACTTCGTGAACGGCGACACCGGTCAGAAGAAGACCACCAGACAGGCATGGGACAAGAAGACCATCATCGCCGAGGAGATCGCGGTCATCGTTCCCATCCCCGAGGCAGTTCTGGACGACGCTGACTACGACATCTGGGGCGAGGTCCGTCCTCGTATCCAGGAGGCTTTTGGCCAGGTCATCGACGCCGCCATCCTGTTCGGCACTGACAAGCCTGCAACCTGGCGTGAGGGTCTGGTGCCTTCCGCTACTACTGCCGGCGCAGTGAAGCAGATCTCTGCTGATCTCTACACTGACCTGCTCGGCGAGGGCGGCATCATCTCCAAGGTGGAGGAGTCCGGCTACTTCGTGTCCGGCCATGTGGCCGACATCGGTATGCGTGCTAAGCTGCGCGGCCTGAAGGATGGCAACGAGCGTCCTCTGTTCCTGAACTCCATGCAGCAGGCTGGCAACTATACCCTGGACGGCTCCGCCATCCAGTTCCCTCGCAATGGCGCCTTCGACAAGACCAAGGCCCACATGATCTCCGGCGACTTCTCTCAGCTGGTGTACTCCATCCGCCAGGACATCACCTTCAAGCTGTTCACTGAGGGCGTCGTGCAGAACACTGACGGCACCATCGCCTACAACCTGATGCAGAACGACATGGTGGCCCTCCGTGCTGTCATGCGTCTGGGCTGGGAGATCCCGAACCCTGTCAACGCCATGGCCAAGGAAAAGGCGAAGCGCTTCCCGTTCGCCGTGCTGACCCCCACCAACGTCTAAGTAAAGGAGGTGCAGCCTGATGTACGTCTCCTATGATTTTTACAAGCAGACCTTCGGGGGCGCGATCCCCGAGGCTGACTTCTCCAAAGTCGAGGCCAAGGCGGAGGCGGTCATCGGCTACCTGACCTATATCAATGGGGACATCTTCGCCAAAGAGGACAACCGCGTGAAGCTCGCGGTCTGCGCTGCAGCGGAGGTCGTCCATTATCACAACAACCAGGCCAGCGCAAACGGCAACCAGGCTGCAGGTGTGAAAAGCGAGACCAACGACGGCTACTCCGTGACCTACATCACAGAGGGCCAGGACGGCCAGACCGCTGAGGAGCTGCTCCGCAAGAAGATCCTCGAAGCGGCCCGCGTCTACCTGCTGCCGACCGGATGGCTGAGCCGATCCCTGAAGGGAGGCTGCCGCCATGTATGTGCAGACTGCGATAACAGTCTTTAATAAACGCCTGGGCGCTGATCGGCGCGAGGTCTACTTCCCGACCTGCATCCGCAGCGCGTCCTTCCTGGAGAACAAGAGCTCCGGCCACTCTACGGACGGAGCTCACTCCCAGAGCCTCGCCTACAAGTTGAGGATCCCGCTGGGAGCGAAGATCCAGGACGGCCGGAGCTATGTCCCGGCGGATAAGTTCCGCCAGCTGGACGAGGATGCAGCTGCCAAGGCGTGGACGCTCCAGACCGGCGACTATGTGCTGCCTATGGCGACCGAGCTGACGGCTCCGGTCGATCAGAAGCAGATGGAGGCGCTCGGCCATCTGATCTACGTCAAGGAGTACGCGGACAACACCATCAGAGGCTCGGCCGCCGTGAAGCACTGGCGGATCGGAGGCGAATAATGGCGTTTAAACCCATCACTAACCCCAGGGGCGCCATCATCCGGGGAAAGAACGGCAAGGCCGAGCTGATCTGGAACGCCGGCTGCGCCCCGAGAATGAACGAAATGCTCAGCAAGAAGCAGGAGATCATCGACAGTGAAGTGCTCAGGCTCTGCGCTCCGATGGTTCCCAAACGCACTGGCGCCCTGGAGCGATCCGGCACGCTGGGCACCGTCATCGGCTCCGGCGAGGTGCAGTACATCGCACCATACGCCCGCCGGCAGTATTACAACACCAGCCCGACCCGCAGCTACGACTCCAGGCGTGGCGGTATGTGGTTTGAGCGAATGAAAACCGCACACAGGACGCAGATCCTGAAGCTGGTCAACAAGTAAAGGAGGTCCGACATGGTCAAGTCAATCATCGAGGGCGTCGCTGACTTCTTCAAGGACTGCCCTCTCCTCAATGCCGGAGTGTTCCGCGTGGACGCCCTGGGAGACGAGCCGCAGGAGTACACCATCGAGACGGGGATCTTCAACCCGATCATCGAGACATACATCGACGGCAGCTCTGACCGGCGCTACCAGTTCAACTTCGGCAGCCGGGAGTATTACAACATGGACCGGCTCCAGAGCATCGCCAACAGCACCTTCTACGAGGACTTCGCCAACTGGGTCGAAGCTCAGGAAGCTGCAGGCAATTTTCCGGAGCTGCCGGAAGGTATGCACCCGGAACAGCTCAGCGTGCTCTCGTCTGGCTATATGTTCGACGAGTCCATGAGGAATGCACGCTACCAGATCCAGTTAGAACTCATCTATCACAAGGAGGCATAAGCACATGAAAAAGATCAACCTTCAGCTCTTTGACGAGAGCCGTGCTGCCCTGCTCCGCAATGCCATCGCAGACTATGCCGAGATCGACGGCACCTACGAGCTCATGGGCACCGGCTTCACCACTCTGGACGAGAGCCCCAACGCACAGACCGACAGCGAAACCTACATCAATGAGAGTACCGCGTCCACCGACATCACCGGCTACGAGACGGAGTTCTCCTATGAGTCCCGTCTGATCCCTTCCCAGAAGGCGATCTACAAGCTCTGGAAGATGGGCCGCGACCATGCGACCGGCACTGACGCCCAGCTGAAGTACGTCCGCGTCGAACTGTTCAACCCCATCGGCGAAGCTACTGAGGCCGCTGCCGAGTTCACCGCCCGCCTGTTCACTGTGGCCAATGAGGTCAGCGACAACTCCGGAGCAGGCGGATCAGCGTCTCCGGCACGCTTCACGCGGTCGGCGATCCTATCCAGGGCAAGTTTGACACCGTGAGCAAGAAGTTCACGGCGGGCACTTTCGCCGGTAAGTACGACACCCCCGTCGCGTAAACAAGTAAACACTGGCTCCGTACTACTGGCCCAGCGAGGGCAGTGAGCGACCAGGCACCAGCGGGCGCAACGGTGCAGCCTGCTGGCGCTCTTTTTATAGCACCGACCAGAGGAGGACAACAGAATAATGGAATTGATTATTAATGACGTGAAACTCGAAGGCGATCTGATGGACGCGGACTTCATGGAGAAGTTCGAGCAGTCCATGATCAAAATGCGCGACACGGCTCAGGCCAAAAAGCGCGAGAACTTCCCGACCGCTGCGGCCAACTACCGCGCCCAGTGTGAGGTGGTCAATGTGTGCTTTGACGAGATTTTCGGCGCCGGGACGGCCGACAGGCTCTTCCACGGCAAGATGAACGTCATGGAGCACCTGAAGGCCATCGAGAAGGTCAGCGAGTGGGCTGCCAGTGAGCGGAAGACGCTCAACGACTTCACCAACCGCTACACCCAGCGCCAGCAGGCTGCCACCCGGCAGATGCAGACCGCGCAGTTCGTCTCCCAGCAGCACGGTCACGGCAAGGGTAAAAGACACTGAACCTTCTGATCGACGGCCTGCCTGAGGAGGTCGAGATCGCGGGCCAGCTGGTCCCGATCACCACGGACTTCCGCACGGGGATCCTGTTCGAGGAAGTCCTGCAAGACGGCCAGCTCGATGACCTGGAGAAACTCAGGACCGCGCTGGATCTCTACTTCCCGGGCGTCGTCTTCGATGGCGACGTGCTCGACGAGGCGATCAGCAAAATGATCTGGTTTTATCGCTGCGGCACGGATCCCGCTGAGACGACGGAAGAAGACGCCACGGACAGCAGCGACAAGGATCCGCCTTTTTCTTACGAGTACGACGCCGACTATATTTACTCCGCGTTTATGCAGGCCTACGGCCTGGATCTGGCGCGGCATCCCCTCCACTGGTGGCAGTTTCGAGCGCTTTTTCGATCGCTCCCTGAAGAGACTCAGCTGGTCAAAATCATCGGCTACCGCACGATGAAGATCCCGGCCAAGGCGTCCAAGGAGCAACGGCAGCATTATGAGCACCTGAAGCGCGTCTATGCGCTCCCTCAGTCGGCTGACCGGCAGCAGCTTGAAAGTGACCTGAACTCTCTACTCATGAACGGCGGCAACCCCGCCGTCCTTTTGACAGGAGGAGAAGGTCATGGCATCAGACGGGACTCTGAAATTTGATACAAGCCTGGACACTGGCGGCCTACAGTCCGGCATGGGCAAGGTCGCGAGCGTCGCTCAGCAGGCGCTGGGCGTATTCACCGGCCAGATGATGACCAGAGCAGTTGATGCTCTGGCCAATCTCGGCAAGTCAGCTCTCGACAGTGTGGGGCAACTGGAGCAGAACGTCGGAGGCGTGGAGACGCTCTTCGGCGATGCAGCTGACGCGGTCATCGCGTCGGCAGATCGGGCCTACCAGACGGCGGGCATGTCTGCCAATGACTACATGAGCACGGTCACGAGCTTCTCGGCGTCCCTGCTCCAGTCCCTCGGCGGAAATACCGAGGAAGCGGCCAAAGTGGCCGACATGGCCATCATCGACATGGCCGACAACGCGAACAAGATGGGGACGTCCATGGACATGATCCAGAACGCCTACCAGGGCTTCGCGAAACAAAATTACACGATGCTGGACAACCTGAAGCTCGGCTACGGCGGCACCAAGACCGAGATGGAGCGCCTCCTGGCTGATGCTGAAAAGCTGACCGGCGTCAAGTATGACATTAACAACCTGAACGACGTCTACCAGGCGATCCACGCGGTCCAGGAGGAAATGGGGATCACCGGCACCACGGCCAAAGAGGCCGCGAGTACGCTGGAGGGCTCCATGGCTTCGGCCAAGGCTGCCTGGGACAACTTCATGAACGGATCCGGCGATGCGGACCAGCTGGCGGACGCCTTCGCCACGGCAGCGGACAATATCGTCAAGAACCTCGCCGAGATCATTCCGCGCTTCGCTGAGACGCTTCCAGCGCTCGGCGGCGCTATTATTGCACAGATCCCGGGTCTGGTGGCTGCCATCGTTCCGGCCGTGCTCTCAGCAGGCCAGAGCGTCCTGAAGCAGCTCCAGGACGCGGTCCTGGACTTCGACTTCGCCGGAACAGCTGACAAGGTCGTCCAGATGATCACGGGCTTCATCGAAGGCGACGGACTGGGCTCTCTCCTGGACACTCTTGTCACAATTTTCACCGGCATCGTGAATGGCATCAGCTCCATGCTGCCGTCGCTTCTGCCTGCGCTGATCGAGCTGATCAGCTACGTTGTGACCTCACTCCTGGACCAACTGCCCGCAATCCTCGACTGCGCGCTGGAGCTGATCCTCGGTCTGGCTCAGGGCATCCTTGCGGCGCTTCCTGTACTGATCGAAGCACTGCCGGAGGTCATCAGCTCCATCGTGGAGTTCCTGATCTCGGCCATCCCGCAAATCATTGACGCCGGCATCGAGCTCCTGATGGCACTGGTGGACGCCCTGCCTGTCATCATCGACGCGCTGGTGGACGCCCTGCCTCAGATCATCAAGGCCACCGTGACGGCTCTGATCGCCGCAGCACCCCAGATCGCGAAGGCTGGCGTCAAGCTCCTGGGGGCCCTGATCGAAGCCATCCCAGTCATCGTGGTCGAGCTGGCGAAGGCCGTGCCGGACATCGTCGCGGCCATCATCGACGTACTGGCCGAGCTTCCCGGTCTGATCGGTGAAGTCTTCGCCGAGATCGTGACGGACCTCGTCGAGTGGGGCCAGCAGATGCTCAGCAATGCCTCCACGGCCATGAGCAATATGCTCAGCCAGGTCAA
>OLNW01003549.1_pt1 | contig 11929 bp, 10 predicted proteins | sample 1672121 | NCBI WGS metagenome assembly OLNW01 (sample SAMEA3136648, study PRJEB25190) | human gut metagenome
CGGCGGAACAATGGAGTAATGCGGTCTGAGGGGGTGTTTCTTCCTTTTCAGGAGTGCTGTTTTCCTCGCCCTCCGCAAGAATTTCGGCTAGGTGGACTATATCGTCGATCGGGGTTCTACCTATGAGTCTAACGTCAGCCCACGAGACAGTATCAGTATTATCAAGCACGGCCTAAAAATCCCTGTGGACGCACCAGATTACGCCGTTTTTGTCACGAGGATGGCTAATGCCGAGCAGGATTTTATGAAAGTGTTCTCTATGTAAGAGATGTACTATAAATATCGCTGTTCCGTAATAATAGAATGATGTATCTGAAAAACTGAATACAAAGTTGCTCCTTACTACCTGCATGGCGGTAAGGAGTTTATTTATACCCATATACGTCATAACGATGCATACGGCCTCGTTATGAGGAGTGTGCAAAAATGCACACTGTGCGGGTGCATCGTTAAGGAGTAACAAAACGCTCCGTTGCACTGTATCATTTTAGATACGGCAACTGACCCGCCTTACAATATAGGCGTTGCAACAAACGTGAAAGGAAAAGATGTTGTGAATGCGTGGGACAAGATAGACGGTTACATCAACTGGTGTGTTGAATGGCTCACGCTGTGCTCAAAGAAGCTCAAGCCGAACGGCGTGCTCTATTTCTGGCACAACGACATGGAACAGATAGCGGAGCTTCTCACGGAAATCAGGAAGCGCACGCCGCTGGTTTTCGTATCGTTCTGTATCTGGGATAAGGGAGATACATACCGCGCAAAGACATGGCACCGGCGTGATCCCAATGGCCGCACGGCTCTGCGTTCGTGGTTCAACACCTGCGAATGCTGTCTGCATTCCTTTAACGCTCCGATAAAACTCCCCGGAACTGAACAGCCCCGGGGAGTTATCTCTATTAAAATAATCAGTCCGCGTCAGAGTCAAGCGCGAGCGTCGGCGAAGTTCCGACAACGTATCCGTTTGCCACTCCTGCTCTGTCAGAGCCGTCGAAATTCCAGCTTCCGCTTTGGAAGTGCCTTGACATGGGCACGCTGAATGCGCTGTAATCATTCACGAATACCGAACCCAGTACGTTGCCGTCCTGAATGTACAAGATGAAAATACCTTCCTTTACGTCCGGCATTACCTTTGCGGCGTAGGCGGTCAGGTTGTTCTCGTCGGGGGCGTACATTAACTGGTCGTCATCGTCGTACCATTCCATGCCCCAGTGCTCCTTGCCGTCGGTCCAGCCGGATTCGTCCTGGAATCTTGAGAAATCACTGTCGCTGTAAGAGGACACGTAAGACTCCCACTCGCCGTCGGAAACAAAAAGTATCACTTCGGCAGAACCGCAGTCCGGAGCCGCCTGCATGGCATCCATCAACGTAAGGAACGACATGCAGTTCTGTCTCATGCGCTGTGCGGTGGTGTTTGCGGAGATTATATCGGCTTCCGTTACCTCGCCGGGAGTTTCCTGCTCAAAGTTCCAGTCGCTGTCGTCCCAGTCAGAGCTGCCGCCGTTGTAGTCCTGTTCGTCATCCCAGTCGAATGAATCATCGTCATCCCAGCTGAATGAATCATCGTAATCGCCATTTGAGCTCCCGGAAGCGTCGGCCAGAGAATAAATCGCATTGACAAGCGGATCCTTCAGGGAAAGCTCGGAGTAATACTTTGTGATATCCTCGCCCAGTGCGCTGATCTCATCGCTGGAAGCGTTTTCGATATCCAGCAGCTTGTACTCGCTGCCGGGCTTGGGAGCGATCTCCCCGGAAGCCTCGTCAACGCTGATGTAGTAAGTCAGCCCGCCGATGTTCTGGGCGTTCATTTCGACGGTGCAGCCAACGCCCTTTCCTTTAGGCGCGATGGTCAGTGAAAGCTCGGAGCTTCCCGCGCTGCCAGCCATCTCAGACGGCATATCCATCTCATCCTCAAGGAACTTCCGTGTGTCCTCAGCGGAAATGTTCATCGTGAACGTTCCGGTGGTCACAGGAAGCCCGAACACGTTTGCAGTGCCGAGGTCGCGGTAGTCAACCTGGAAGCTGATGTCCTCCTTCTGACCGTCGTATGTAGTGTTGGTGACGGTGGCGGTCACACTGCCGGATGTCGCGCTTTCGCTGAGCACACGAGCCTGGAACAGCATGTCGCCGTTCTCGGAAGCGTTCATCTGAGTCTCGTTTCCGGCTGTCAGGAAGCGGAACTGAGCGGTGTTATCTCCGGAGCCGTAAACAGTGAAATCCGCGCCTGCAAGCGTGTTGTCGCTGTTGATGTAATACTTAATCTGCGCGGACGCCTGGCTGCTGTCTGTGCGGAACTCCCCGACCTGCTTCGCAAGGTCGTTGAATGCGTCGGCGATCTCCTGCTCCGTCATATAATCGTCAAGGGAACTCAGATATGCGATAAGGCTGTCGTCGCCCCGCGCCGCGTCTATCACTACCATGGCAATGCTGCACAGGTCTGCCTTGTCAAGGTCGATCTGCACGGTCATTCCGGAGAAGGTCAGCGTGCCGAGTTCGGTGGTGCCGTTCTCGCATTTTATCTCGAAGTCCTTGAATGCTTCCTTCAGACCGCTGCTTACGTTCCCGTAGAACTTTCCGAAATCAAAGGAAGCTGCGACCGAGTTTTCATTCATGCTGTGCGGAGCCAGCTTCGTGGAAAATCCAGTGGAGGACATTCCCGGGAATATGAGCGAAGCCGTGCCGTCCTCCTCGTAGCGGAGCTGCGCGTTTCCGAGAGAGCCGTTCGGCGTCCGGACATCGACTGCGTATTCCAGCGCGCCGCCGCTGTCCTTTTCAGAGAACGACAGGGTGAGGTCGATGTTGTTCAGGATATTTACGATCTGGTCGTATTCCTGTTCGGAGTAGTTCTCCTGCGCCATCAGAGCGTCTATAAATGCCTGCTCGAACTCAGCCCTGATGCCAAGCTCAGATGTCACTCCGCGTGTCCCGGTGGCGTGGTTTATCTGCCATGCCGCCATTTCCAGAGACTTTCCAATCATCTCCTCGTCGAAAACACCGAAGCTGTCGTCGAGCGTGCCGTCTGTGATGTCGCTTCCGCTCAGCTCTGCGCCGGACTGAGCCGCCAAGAGTCCCGCGCTGACCGACTGCTGAACCGCGTTGCTGATAACTTCGCTGTTCTCGCTGATTCCGGAAAGGGCGTTCATCGTCACGGAGTGCGCGTAGCCTGCGTCGCCCATGATGAGCTTTGAAACCAGCGGCTTGTTGAAGTGGCAGAACGCCGCTCCCGCACCGCCGAGCACAACGACAGCACCCGCAGCGATACACAGACCTGGTATCAGCCGGTTCTTTTTTCTGACGGGCTGAACTGCAGGAGCCGCCGGAGGAACCTCTGCGGAATATCTCATCGGCTGAATATCCTGCGCGCTCTGAGCCGCGTTGAACTGCTGCATGGGCTGCGCGTACGCCACCGGCTGACCGGGCTGGTCAGGGGTGGCAGGTTGGGTAGGCTGAGCCTGAGAATTCTGTGCGGATACTGCGGATTGACGGTCGGAACGCTGGGCAAAGTCGCTTCCAAAGCTGCCGGAGCTCGAGCTGACCTCGTTCGGGATAAACGAGGAAACCGCAGGAGAGGTCGGGACAGTAGGCACAGTCGGAGCAGTCTGCGCGGAAACGTCACTCATTGCCGGAATTCCTGAGGTCTGCGCCGGTGAAGCCTGCTTCGAGAGATTAATAGTCTGTGCCGCCTGAGAGGGCTGTGCTGACTGTGCAGGCTGAGCGGTCTCAGCAGGCGCTGAGTTGTTCGCCGGAACTGACGCAGCTGCGGCGGCCGGGACGCCTAAGTCGGGAAGCTCGACCTTTGTGCCGCAGCTTCCGCAGAATTTGGCGGTGTCAGAAAGCTGAGCACCGCAGTTCATACAAAACATAATATCTCCTTTTCCAATGTACCAGGCCAAATCACTTGTTGTATTTATTATAGCATATCCATAATGATATGTTATAATTTGACAATATGAATAGAGTTCGCCGAAGGCGGACGTATGCGCGAGGCATTTAAATTTATAATAAAACGCCTGCGTTTTCATTATGCCATAGCCGCCAGGCTGTGGCATAATTTGCCGATATGCGCGGAGTTCGCCGAAGGTGAACGTATGCGCAAGGCATTTAAATTTATAATAAAACGCCTGCGTTTTATTATAGCACATATCAGGTGATATGTCAATATTTGGCGTATTACATATCCTTTAGTATGATTATAGGAATCGGCGGGCAGTTGGGACGGTTCACGAAGGGCATCTCAATAACGGTGAAACGGCTGCTGTCGATGGTAGGGAGGTACTCAAGCAGCGCGTCGCGCTCTTCAAATCCGGTCTCCCTGCCGTAGTAGATTATGAGAGTCATCATGCCGCCGCTTTTCAGGAGCTTCAGCCCCTTTTCGATCGCCGGAATGCTGGTGGATTTGTTCGTAAATATGTTGTGGTCGCCCTTGGGAAGCCACCCGAAATTGAACGTAATGCAGGATACAGTGCCTTCCTCGAATACCTCGTCCATCTCGCTGTGGCTCTTTAGGAGCACGTCCGTGCGGGAGGTCATGCCGTGCTCCTCAAGTAGCTTTTTCGTGCTGTCTACCGCGTCCTGCTGTATGTCAAACGCGGTGACATGCCCGGTCTCGCCGACAAGCTCGGCAAGGAAAAGAGCGTCGTTGCCCCTGCCTGCGGTGGCGTCTATGCATAAGTCGCCGGGCTGGACGCGCTCCCTGATTATCTTGTGTATTATGTTGAGTGCGCTGAAATGTTTTCTTGGATCCATGTTGTCCTCCGTAAATTTTAAATATCAAAATAATTATATCACATTTTCCCTGGTTTGTAAACCTGAACGACTTCGTGTTTTATTTTTCGCCGCCTATTGACATACTATTTTAGCAGTGTTATAATTATAATGGATATAAATGGGGAATGCGCGGGGATTCGGCCCGTGCCTTACAGACAGATAAACGGAGGGCTTCATGGTCTTTTCAGACTTGTTTTTCATATATGTATTCCTGCCAGCGGCGGCGATATGCTACGCGCTGGGGCGGTGCGGCGATCACTCCAGAATGAGGAGGCTTCGGGAGTACGGTCAGCCTCGGATACGCTGCGAATGTCCGTATTCTAATGCGGTGCTCATCATTTTCTCGCTGATTTTCTACGCCTGGGGAGAGCCGATGTACGTCGCGCTGATGATCGTCAGCGTGTTCATGAACTACGTGGTCGGCGTGTTCATCGACGACGGAAGGCACAAATCAAAAGCCGCGCTGATCGTCGGACTTATCCTTAATATAGGTATCATCGCGGTGTTCAAATATGCGGACTTCCTGGCGGAAACGCTCAATGCCGTAGGCGTCCCGGTGCCAAAGCCCGGTATCGCGCTTCCTATCGGTATCAGCTTTTTTACATTCCAGTCGATCTCATACATTATAGATGTTTACCGAGGTCAGGTCCGGGCGCAGAAAGACTTCTTCTCGCTGCTGCTTTATATCTCAATGTTCCCGCAGCTTATAGCCGGGCCTATCGTCAGGTACTCCACTATTTCCGCGGAAATAAACCGCCGCAGCATCTCAATGCACGACCTCGCCGAAGGATCATTCAGGTTTCTTGTCGGACTTGGAAAAAAGGTAATTCTCGCAAATCAGCTCGGGGAGCTTTCGGCTGCGTTCCTCGACGGAGACTTCGCTTCGCTTTCCACCGGCGGAGCCTGGATAGGCATTCTGGCGTACACCATGCAGATCTACTTCGATTTTTCCGGCTATTCCGACATGGCTATCGGCATGGGGCGCTGCATGGGATTCCACTTTGACGAGAACTTCAATTACCCATACGTGACCCGCACCATTACGGAATTCTGGCGGAGATGGCACATCTCGCTGGGCAGCTTCTTCCGGGATTACGTCTACATTCCGATGGGCGGAAACCGCCGTCACCAGCCGCTGAATATACTGGTCGTGTGGTTCCTTACCGGACTCTGGCACGGCGCGAGCTGGAATTTCGTGCTGTGGGGTCTGTACTTCGGCGCGATAATAATGCTTGAAAAATACACCATCGTGAAGATTCAGGACAGGATACCGGGATTTATCCTGCATATATACAGCCTGTTCATTATCGTGTTCGGCTGGGTGATATTCTACTTCACGGATATCTCCCGAATGGGCGGGTTCATCGGTATTCTGTTCGGCGGCGGGGCGTCCGGCTGGAACCTTGTGGCTCAGAATGAGCTTACCGGAAACCTGTGGCTCATCATCGCGGGGATCGTCTGCTGCCTGCCCATCGGAAAGGGCATACGCAGTATCTACGAAAAGGCGGCGTACGACGGAAGCGCCGGAGCGGAAGTCCTGCTGACCGGAGCCAAAACGCTGTGCGCTGCGGCTCTGCTGGTATCCTGCACGCTGCTGCTCATCGGAAGCACCACTAATCCGTTCCTGTACCTCAGATTCTGAGTAAGGAGGAAAAATGAGACCAAGACCCGAAAAGAAATACAAAGAACCCCGCACGCCGAAGCGCCGCAGGGTTTCCGATATAGTTTACCTCATGACGATACTGACCGCCTTCGAGGTCATCGGTATCGCAATGCTGGTGTTCCCGCGCAGCACCGAGAGCATAACAGAGAAGCGCGAGCTGAAAAAATTCCCGGAGCTTTCCGCGGAAAGCTGGTTCAGCGGGGAATTCACCGAGGGAATATCCGAGTGGTTCAGCGATACGGTTCCCGCCCGCGACGAGGTGACGAACCTGTCGACCCAGCTCCGTGAGCTACGCGGGTTCCGTCAGGACGGCATACGGCTCCACAATGTGGGCACGGTGCAGTCCGAAATCAGCAAGCCGTCAACAACGGTACCGGAGCAGCCCTCAGCGCCCGACGATCAGCCGGCTTCCGGAGTATCATCGGGGGAGAGCAGCGCTCCGCAGGATACGGAGACCTCAAAGCCGCAGACTGCTTCCCCGGCTGAAACCGTGGAAGTCACCGAAGAGCCGGTCATCAACGAGGACGACGCAGTTACCATCACCAACAACGGTATCGCGGTAGTCGGCACCCGGGCGCTCATGCTTTACGGCGGCAGCTACTCCGTAGGGGAGCAGTACGCCGGGGTGGTGAACAAGTTCAAGGAAGCCCTCGGCAGCGACGTGAACGTCTACACGATGATAATTCCGACCTCATGCGAGTTCTACAGCCCGGAGTCGGTCAAGGCGTACTGCGGCAGCCAGAAGGATAACATTGATTACGTTTACAGCATGCTGAAAAACACCACCGGAGTAGACGCGTATTCCGCACTGAAAAAGCACGTCCGCGAGGACATCTATCTGCGCACCGACCATCACTGGGCGCCGCTCGGAGCCTACTACGCGGCGCAGGCGTTCGCCGAGGCTGCGGGGGTTCCGTTCAAGGATATTTCGGAATATGAGCAGCGCGTGGTGCACGATTACGTCGGCACGATGTACGGCTATACCGAGGATGTGGTACTGAAAAATAATCCGGAGGATTTCGTCTACTACGTTCCGAAAACGGTGGAATACTCCACGACCTACTACGATTACATTCTCCAGGACGGAAAGATAGTCGGCGCGAACGCTCCGTACAATGCGGATTTCTTCATCAAGTTCAGCGACGGCAACGGCATGGCGTATTGTACGTTCATGGGCGGCGACGCGAAGATCGTGAAGGTCAGCACCAACGCCGGCACCGGCAGGAAGCTCGCCATATTCAAGGACAGCTACGGAAACGCGCTCCCGCCGTACCTCATGGGCTCGTTTGACGAGATCGTGGTTATAGACATGCGGTACTTCACGCATAATGCGGTGGATTACCTCAAGGAGAACGGAATAACCGACGTGCTGTTCGCAAATAACGCGTTCCATGCGGCTACCGCCTCCACGGTGACGCACTACAGCAATTTCCTTACCCAGGCGGACTGGGGATACTGATTTTAATTCGGAATGCGGAATTCAGAATTCGGAATTATGGGCAGGCTCGGCGCCTGCCCGTTTTTATTGTGTTAAGACCATGCTCCAGCTTTCTGGATAATCCAAAAGGGACTGAAATCAGTCCCTTTGAATTTTAGAGGTGACCTTTAATTAAGTATCTTGTTTTTCTCGTCCTTGACGAAAATCTGATCGTACAGCGACATGTCAAAATGGTCTATCGCGTCGAATATCTCCTGCGCGATGTCCTCCGGGATATCCTCTTCCTCGGCGAAGCGCTGGAGCGCCGAAACGTAGCTTCTGCGCAGCATCATGCGATCCTTCAGGCTGACGTGCATTTTTACCCGGTCGCCGGTGTCCGTATTGGTGAGGTGCGAGATGTCGTAATCCACATGCTCCATTATCTCGGTGATACGGTCTGCGGATTTCAGACCGAAAATTATGCGGTGGTACGCCTCCGCCTTGCACAGCGCCGGAATGCTGTACTCCTTGGGCATGCTGTTGAACACCATCGTCATGGTGAACAGGAAGTCCTCCAGCGAAGCGTAGCTCTTTGACTTGCCCATGCACAGCGTCATACTGTCAACGCCCGCGTTGGAGACCTTAAGCGCAGTATCCAGCGCCGTCCTCTTTGCGTCCATAGGGCAGACGTCTATCGGAACGGTAAACGCGCTTTTTGAGCGCCATACAAGCTCCTTCGCCTGTTCAATATTCATAAAGTCGAAGCTGCTGCGCACCCTTATCATCGAAATAGGCCCGGAGACGAATTTCTGCGCCAGCGCCTGGAGCTTGCGGTTAAATCCTTCAAATCTGGGTATCTCCAGTATCACCGGAGTGTTCCCGACATCTATCTCGTCCTTGATGTCGTGCATTGTGACCACGACATACCTGAAATCGAACGCCTGCGTAAGCTGCGCGAACATCGGATCTCCCAGCCGGAATATGTACTCTACGCAGTCGGGAAGCTCCTGCATTTTCATCACCGTGCGGAAATCCAGCTCAACGTACTTCACGCCGGTCTCTGCGAGCGCGTGGATATACCGGCATATCAGTTCGGGGGAGGTTCCCTCGGCGATTGGCAGCGTGCAGAGGCTGTTGTCGATAATTACTGTTTTCATCAGCCTTTAAGCCCTCTGGACTGCCTGTCCATGTCCTCGACTACGATGTCGTATATCTCACCGAGGGTGGCGCAGTATTCAAGCACCTTCCACGGCTCATTCGTGTGGTAGTGGAGCTTGATAAGCTCGTCGTCGCCCACCGCAAGCAGGGAATCTCCCTTGAAGTTTGCGCGGATATACTCGTTTATCGCGTCCTCGTCAAGGCCCTCGCCTTCAATAAGGAGCTGTGTGTCATATCTGAATTCTAGCATGCGTCAATCCTCGTCTTTCCTGTCTTTTATCTCGATGCGTACCTTATTCACGCGAAGCGCAGCCGCGTCGAGTACTGTTACTATGAAGTCGTCGGTCTGGGTGATGTCGCCGTTTTTAGGAATGCTTCCGAACAGCCCCAGCACCCAGCCTGCCACAGTGTGAGCCTCGCTTTCTATCTCCGCCGGAATGTCCCGGGCGGTCAGGAAGCGCCTGAGCGAATTCAGCGAAACATCGCCGTAGACCTCGAAAACATTGCTGCCGACCATGGTGACGGGGGATTTCACCTCGTCGCTCTCGTCCCATATCTCGCCTACTAGCTCCTCAAGGATATCCTCCATCGTGACGATGCCGAGGGTGCCTCCGTGCTGGTCGAGCACCACGCTCATGTGGCACTTCTGCTTCTGCATGGTGCGGAACACCTCGGATAGCTTCTGCATCTGCGGGAGATACAGCGTTTCCTGCATAATGCTGCGTATCGTGAAATTAGTGCTTTTTTCGTACTGCTTGAAAAATTCCTTTTCAGTGATTATGCCTACGATGTTGTCAAGCGTGCGCTCGTACACCGGCATGCGTGAGTATTCCTCCTGAAGGAACTTCTGCCGCACCGAAGCGGCGTCGTCGCCTATTTCCACGGCGGTTATGCGGACGCGCGGCGTGATTATCTCGTCGACGGTTATCTCGTCGAATTCCAGCGCGCTGCGTACCAGGTTGCTTTCCTGCTGCTCAAGCACTCCTTCGTCCTCTATCTCGTCGATCATGACCTTTAGCTCCTCCTCGGTCATGCTGACCTTATCAGAGCTGTGCATAAGTTTGGAAACTCCCTTTTTCAGCAGAATGAACAGCGCCGAGAATGGAGTAAAAATAACCATCAGGAACGAAATAACGCCGGAAGCAAGCATTGCGATTGTCTCGGGGTAATCCTTCGCGATGCTCTTGGGCATTACCTCGCCGAAGATAAGCACTATGACCGTAGTCGCGATCGTGGACACCAGCGAACCGTATTTCTCGCCGACTAGTGATATCGCAAGTATCGTCGCGATTGACGAGCACGCGATATTCACTATGTTGTTGCCGATGAGTATGGTGGTCAGCGCCTTGTCGTACTTTTCCAGAATGTTGAGGGTGCGCTCTGCGGCGCGGTTTCCGGTATCCGCCATGTGTTTGAGGCGTATCTTGTTTGCGCTGCTCAGGGCGGTCTCCGTTGCGGAGAAGTACGCCGAACAGATTATCAGAATTACTATCAGAACTATTTGCATAAATTACTCCCAGTTCTTCCACACATCGGGACAGTATCCGACGGTCGCCTGCCTGCCGTTGCGGACTATCGGGGTCTTGTAAAGCCTGGGGTTCTCCTCCAGCTTTTCGGGCTTCGCTGAATCAAGCAGATACTTTATCTCAGCGTAGTCCTTTCCGTTTTCGTCAATAACAGCGTCTATCTTTCCGCCCAGAGCTTTTACAACGCTGTCGAGTTCGCCCTTGCTCAGTCCCTTAGAAAGTATATCTACAGACTGGAATTTTATTCCACGTTCCTTAAAGTAGCGTTCCGCCTTTTTGGTATCGAAGCACTTGGATTTCCCGAATATCTGGATATTCATTACTTGATCGAATCCTCCTGTAAAGCGTACTGCCGTATCGCACGGAGTACTCCGTTTTCGTTGTTGCTGCGTGCAAGGAAGCGGGTCATGCGTTTGATGTCCGGGTTGCCGTTCTCCATTGCGAAGCTCCAGCCGGCATACTTGAGCATGTCCGCGTCGTTGTAGAAATCGCCGAATGCCATAGTGTCCTCAGCGGAGACCCCGAGGTGCTTGCCGAGCGCCCTGAGAGCGCTCCCCTTGCTGACCCCGGCACCCATGACGTCCATCCAGATGGGACCGGAAACCTGCACGTTGAGCCGGTCGCCGAATATTGCGTCAATGGCGGGCTTGGCGTGCTGCTGGGTCCCTTTCATATCGCAGACGGCGAGCTTGTATATCACGTCGTCGACGGAAAGAAGGTCGTCGCAGGGTATGTGGTTCTTGTAGTATTTTGCAATCTCCGCGCTGAATTCCGCGTCAGCGGTGAGGTGATAAGTTCCCCTGCCGGCGCAAACCAGTACGCGCAGCCCGCCGATGTCCTCGCATGCCCTGATGAGCTGCTCGAAGGTCTGGCGGTCGAGCGGAGTCACGCTTACCTGCTTTCCCTCGTGAATAACGTTTGCGCCGTTGTCGCAGATGAAGTCCAGGCGGGTGCGGTATTCCTCGGGGAACAGGTGTGCAACCGCGTCGAAGGAGCGTCCGCTTGCCACTGTGAATTTAATTCCGCGGCGCTCCAGCTCGTCGAATACCTCGAAGAAATCCCCGGGGAGTTCTTTCCTGTCGTTGAGCAGGGTGCCGTCCATGTCGCTTGCGATGAGCTTTATCATATGTATATTTCCTCGCTTTTGTTCTGCTTGTTCTTTTTTCTATGGCTTTGCGCCTTTGTATTGTATTATAGCATATATTCCGCGCGGTTGCAAGTGATAATTTATAGGAATTCCAGATTTTGTTTTGATTTGGCAGACTGGCGGGTGATGGGACTGAGGTTTTGGTTGAGATAACTATAATTTATCGGCGAATGTTCCTCTTACTGCAATCCAAAAGCGGGAGTCAAGGGGGACGCGTCCCCCTTGCGAGTCGAGGGCAGCGCCCTCGTCGC
>OLNW01003556.1_pt1 | contig 11911 bp, 14 predicted proteins | sample 1672121 | NCBI WGS metagenome assembly OLNW01 (sample SAMEA3136648, study PRJEB25190) | human gut metagenome
TGACACCTGCGGAGCATCTTGCTCTTCCAAATGTGGAGGATACAAAGCAGGGAATTATTGCGTCAAAGATTGCGGCTCATGCAGCTGATATTGCAAAGGGAATACCGGGAGCCAGAGATATAGATGATAAGATGGCAGATGCCAGACGTGTGCTCGACTGGGATGCACAGTTTGCATGTGCGCTTGATCCGGAGACAGCTAAGGCTATCAGGGATGACCGTCTGCCTGAGGATGACCACAGCGAGGCATGCAGTATGTGTGGAAAATTCTGCGCTGTCAGAAGTATGAACAAAGCACTGGCCGGGGAGTATATTGATATTCTGTAAGTCAGCTTCTGTGAAAAAATATTTTCCACAATCTCTCCCATGGTTCAGAGCGTGCACGGAAAAGCATTCCTGCAATCTGTACAACCTGCCTGGCTGTATATTTTGTTTTTATACGCTCTTCTTACTTAAAAGAGAAGCTGTGACACATAAAACTGTATCACAGCTTTTCTTCTAAATTACATTGAATAATGTGACCATTATATTACAAAACCGAATTCATTTTTGCCATTACCAATGCAGCCACCGGCATCACAACAACACAGGCAATTGCTCCGAAAATCATTGAAACACAACTTTCAAACATAATCTTTGAATTCAATAAAAGTTCCATTGAGTATCCCTGCATCCTTAGATAAGAAAACAAAAGTAATGACTCTCCCAGGTATGCAAACAGAAGTGTATTCACCGTTGTTCCGGTCACTTCTCTTCCAATCTTCATTCCACTTCGAATCAGCTCTGCAACTGTCATATCTGATTTATGACTTTTTACTTCATAGACAGAAGAAGTGACTGTCAGTGCCATATCAAGAACAGCTCCCAGTGTACTAAGCAGAATCATCGAAATGGCTACTTTTTGCATATTAATATTTAAATTCATATTGTAATAAAGCACATCTTCTCCTACCTGCTGAATCTCATTAAGTCCCCCCAGCACACTTCTCCACACTACCACATAAATGAAAAATGAAAGAAGAAACATCGTAACTAATGTCGCAAGAAACGCACTCCATGTTTTTGTACTTGTTCCATTCTGATAGAACAATGTAATACATGAAATAACAATTCCGGCTCCAACCGTAACCAAAAGAACTGGGGCTCCCGATGCCATGAGCCAGATTGCAAGACATAAGAAAAGCAGATTTCCACATAAAGCAATCAATGACATAACACCACGATCCCCACCAACAATCACAATTAAAATTAATAATATCAATCCCAGAATAAGTAACATTTTCTTCTTCTCCTTATCACCGTACATCATTATTGTTTACAGATAGTCGGTAAGCAGTAACACATTTCATCATTTAGAATCGCCTCTTGTGTTGGGCGAGATGCATTCAGGCAAATTACGTCCATGAAACACATACGACAACTTCATCATCACAGAAGTAACTAAAACAGAAACAGGTATCGCCAGTATAATTCCTATACTTTCCACAAAAAAACGACATAATTCACATGGAATATGCAGTCTTATGATTGTAAATAAACTCACATCATTATTCATTCGGACAATGCATGTTGGAATCAGACCACATCCAAAGACAAAAAGCAATACATTAATCATTGTCCCCATAATATCATACCCAATCTCTCTTCCTGATTTAAAAAGTTCCAGAAACGTCACTTTCGGTTTCTGTCTGACAATTTCACTTAATGCAGCTGCTATGGCAACTGTGACATCCATAATTGCACCAAGCCCAGACAGCAGAATCTCTGCATGAAAAATTTCATCAGGATTATCAATACTTCCCAGATATTCCATCGTTGAATAATCAAGATCATCCACATGTTGGATTACAATATCAAAAATCCCCATAATCATTGCCAGGACAAGTATTGTTGAAAGTAATGCAGCCCAGGTCTTTTTATGGAATCCATTCAGACCAAACAACGTGACACCGGCAAAAAGAAGAACCAGCCTGCTGCACATTTCCAGAACATTGGACGTATCTCCTGCTTTCCAGAAACCAACTGCAAAAATACACACATTTAACCCAACTGTCAAAACAGTAAGTCCTCCCTGCTTTCCTGCAATTATGATTAAAATAAGAACCAAAATTCCCATTAATATCACAAGTTCTGTATCCCTTTTCACTCCACGGATTCCAAATCCCATTCTGTCTTTTGTTCCATTTAAAAGGACCTGATTTCCTCTATGATATGGTTGTGCCAGCATCCCGGTATAAGTATACTCATTCGTAAAACTTATCTTCTTTCCTTTATTTTTTCCATTCAGAATAATCCCCTGAATATTCTGTTTATATTTTTTCTCCTTTGTTCCTCTGGTTCCGGTTTCTTCTCCTGATACACTGGTCTCCACTTTTGTTAGTTTTGCAATTGGAGTATCATATAGCCATGCATCATTTGCAGTAAAAAAAATAGCTGTCAGATATAGAAGGAAAAATATACAATATAATTTTCCTTTTCTGCTCTTTTTTATAAAATCAATCCTCTTTTTCCAGAAATCTTTCATGATCTGTCTTCTCTTTCTCGTTGTCTGCAAATGACTTTTACATTACTTTACTTTCATCTCAGCATTCACAATTCTACAATATAATGTATCATCATTTGCTTCTTTATACGTTTCTAATGTGCCTTTTATTTCAATCTCAGTCTCTTCTTCTGGATATTCTGCTAAAACGCTATTCGCTCCATCATTCATAACAAATTCCAGTCCCTGGACACAACACGCAAGTGCATCTTTAATCACACAATAATGATACACCGTGTCTGTCTCCTCATTCTTCCCTGAATAATATACTCCATCCAGTTTAAATGTTTTTCCAACATACCTTTCCGGATCCATCATTAACTGATAAACCGTTGAATATACCATATCACTGTTCATTTCAGTAAGATCATAATCAACCGATGGATCTAAGCTATTACTTTCTTCCACAATCAGAGTATCTTCTCTTTCATCTGTATTTCCATTAGTCTCCTCCTGCTCCTGATTTTTTTCATCTTGTATTTTATTTTTCTGTTTTTCACTTGTGCTTTGTTCTTGAAGAACTTTATTTACAGAATTTCCACTATTTATTGTTGAACGATTTTCTCTTTCACATCCTGCCAGACAAAAAATAAGAATACATATAAAAATACATTTTTTCGCTGTCTTCATTCTTATTTTCCTCCTGTCACCCGTTCAGCTACACAACAGATTAAAAACGCTACAATATCCGTAGCAACAATTGTTGCCCCCACTGGTGTCCCTGCCAAAATAGATAATAACATTCCTGTAATCGCACAAAGAACAGATATAATCACGGAACACACTGTTACACTGAGAAATGTTTTAAATATTCGCATGGCAGACAAAGCAGGGAAAATCACAAGGGCTGAAATCAAAAGTGATCCGACCAGATTCATTGCAAGCACAATAATCACTGCTGTAATCACTGCAATCAGAAGATTATATCGATCAGCTTTAATTCCCGTTGCCTTTGCAAATATCTCATCAAAAGTAACACAGAATATTTTATTATAAAACAAGATAAATAAAACAATTACTATTACAGATAACACCACACATAATTTTACATCCTCCAGTTTCAATGTCAGGATAGATGTAGAACCAAATAACGTACTGCATACATCCCCTGATAAATTGGGTCCTGTAGCAAAAAGATTCATCAGAAGATATCCTATCGCAAGAGCACCTACGGATATCATTGCAATTGCTGCGTCTCCTTTAATTTTTGTATTCTGCCCTGTTCTAAGTAACAGAATTGCACAGATAACTGTCACAGGGAGGATAAACAGCATATTGTTTGTAAAATTCAAAACCGAAGCAATCGCCATAGCTCCAAATGCTACATGGGACAGTCCATCTCCAATAAAGGAAAATCTTTTCAGAACCAGTGTCACTCCAAGTAAAGAAGAACACAAGGCAATAAGTACTCCCACAATCATCGCATACCTTACAAAAGGATATTGAAAATAAAAAATTAACTTGTCCATCGTCTTATTCCATTCCTCCTTTCACCCCTAAAAATTTTTCACCTGCTTTATTCTGCAAGAATTCTTCTTTTGTTCCATAAAAAAGAGTATCTCCCAGATAAAGAATATGACTGGCATAAGTGATTGCTGCCTGAATATCATGAGAAATCATAACAATTGTTATCTTCTCTTCTCTGTTGATTGACCGAATCAGCTGATACATTTCTTCGGTTGCTTTTGGATCAAGACCGGATACCGGTTCATCCAGAAGTAATAACTTTTTTGTTGCACACAATGCTCTTGCAAGCAACGTTCTTTGCTGCTGTCCTCCGGACAGTTCTCTGTAGCAGCGCTTTTCCAGATCTGTAATCTGAAGTCGCCGCATCATTTCTTCTGCACGCATCTTTTCTTTCCTGTTGTAAAATGGACGAAGTCCACAACGATTCTGGCATCCTGAGAGAACAATCTCTCTCACGGATGCTGGGAAATCTTTCTGTGTTTCTGTCTGTTGTGGCAGGTATCCAATCTCCTCCTGACTCATTCCATCACCAAGAGCAATTTTTCCTCTCACCGGCTGTAAAAGCCCGATCAGTGTTTTTACTAAAGTAGATTTACCTGCTCCATTTTCTCCTACTATACATAAATATTCTCCCTGATTTATAGATAAATCCAATTTCTGTACAATTGCCTTTCCATCATATCCAATTGCCAGATCCTGACATATAATTTGTACCATACTCTGTCCCCTGCTTTCTTTCTATTCCAAAGCTTCTTTTAATACTTTGAGATTCTTTTCCATAACCGAAAGATAAGTCGTACCATTTTTCACATCATCTGATGTTACTGACTGCATGGAATCAAGTGTCAGGATGTTCTGATTTTTACCTTTTGTATTCTCAATAATTGTCTTTGCAATTTTCTGATCTGATTTCTCAATCGTCATAATATTTTTCAGTCTAAGTTCATCCACTTTTTCCGAAAGGAGTTTAATTGTCTCAAAGCTTGCTTCTGTTTCTGCAGAGCATCCTACAAATGCAGCATAATAATCTAATCCATAATCATCTACCATATAACGAAATGGGAAACGATCTCCAAAAAGCAATGTTTTCTGTGTTGCAGCATCTACAGTTGCCTGATATTCCTGATCCAGGGTATCCAGCTTCGTTACATAAGCTTCCTCGTTTTGGGTATAAAGATCTTTGTTCTCTGGATCAATCTCGCACAGATCGTCTGCAATGGCTTTACACAGTACTTTTGCATTTTTTAATGAAAGCCATACATGTTCATCATACTCTGGTTCTTCTTCGCTTTCTTCTCCTTCTTCCTCCTCTTCTGCTTCCATTCCTTCTTTTACTTCTTCCTCTTTCACGGTATCTCCAAGAACATCCAGCAGATTAATTACTTTCATATTCTTATTTGAAGCTTCTTTTAACGCTCTGTCTACCCATGTATCAGACTCACCACCTACATAAATAAACAGATCGCATTCTGAAATCTTCATAATATCTCTTGCTGTCGGCTGATAGCTGTGCAGATCAACTCCATTATCAAGCAACATCGTCAGATCCACATTGGCGTTATCTTCACCTGCAACAGACTTCACCCAGTCATACTCCGGGAAAATTGTTGTAACAACTTTTATTTTAGAATCTTCACTCTTTTTTGCTTCTGTTATGGTATTTGCGGAATCTTTCTGTCCGCAGGCGGAAACGCCCAGAACAATCATAATTGTAATGAATAGAATTGATATATATTTTTTCAGGAATAAAACCTCCATCTCATGATTAACACTAAAGCGTGTCTGAAATAGTTTCGGATAATCTCCCCTTAATAAATGATACTTATTTGGCAAATTTTCCTACATTGACTTATTTTACATAAAAATGTATACAGCAATAAAGAGGTATATTTTCATGCCTCTTCTATCCCTGTAAGGTTTTATTCAATTCAATTATTTAATCTTACTTTTTGGCTGACTAATGATGTGAAAAGAAGCTCCTTTGCATATGCGCAAATGATCACTCCTTCCAATAATGCTTTGAAAATTACACAGAATTCTACCGTAAGTCCTGTTCCAAGATTCTTCAGATTCTGCTCTGCCTGATGAATGCAGGCACAAACAGGACAATCGTCTCCTGTGCATTGATGATTTTCTTCTTTTGCAATATAGAAAAGAGAGGCAAATGTTACAAATAAAAGTACAATGCAAAGAACCGCTGCAATATGTCTTTTCTTTTTTCTGTTCATTGTCTTCTCCTTTTATTTTCTTCTTTTTTCCTGCATTCACTGCAGATTCCATAAAAAACTGTCCGTTGCGGATTTAACTGAAAATCGTGATGTTCTATCATATGATTTTTCAGCTTTTCTACTTCACCACAGTGTAAATGAATTAATTTTCCACATTTTTCACATTTACAATGGTAACAGATCGTATGATCGACTTCCTTCTGTTCGCCTACATACTGAAAGCATGCACTGCTTGTTCCGTCAATCACATACTTTGCAACCCGACCTTCTTTTACCATCTTCTCCAACTGACGATACACCGTTGTTGTTCCAACCGATATCCCCTGTTCCTGAAAATAATTGCAAATATCATTTACTGTAACGTGTTCTCCCTGTACAGATTTCAAAAAAGTAAGTATCTCGGCCATTTGTTTTGTTTTGTACGGTGCCTTAGGCATTCTGCCCTCTCCTTTCAATTTGGAAATCATTTTCATTTTATCATAGAATAATTTATTGTCAAGATACTTTTTACAATAACCTTTACATTCTTACTCAGTCAGAGCTTCCAATATTAAAGAAATAAGACACCAAAAAACCTGTACATTTGTACATGTATTTTTGTTCTGAATCAATTCATGAATTATAGATACGGTTCTCTTTTTCATGATGAGATCTCCTCTGTTCACTTTTCTTATTGCAAAAAAGACTCTTACATCATCGACATAAGAATCTTTTTTCTCTACAAAACAATAATCATTTATTGATCAAATCTGATCTTAATATAAGCTTTGATCTCTTCCACACATTTCTGGAATCCAAGCTTTCCGCTGTTCAGGCACAGGTCATAGTTTCTGGCATCTGTCCATTCATGTCCTGTATGATAGCGGTAGAAATCACCACGGTATTTATCTGTCTTCTCAATGTATTTCTGCATTTCTTTCTCTGTCATGCTGTTACGCTCCATGGCACGATCCAGACAGAACTTCGGATCTGCATGCACAAACACACTGATAACATTCGGATTATCCTTCAGCACATAATCCGCACATCTTCCAATGATTACACAGGATTCTTTTCCCGCAAGATCTTTGATGATCTTTGCCTGATAATTAAAGATATTCTCTTCTGAAACGAAATCTTTATCTTCCGGTGGAAGAAGTTCTCCGTCATAAGGACGATTCAGAATCTTGAACCAGCCTACTCCCTTCATCTTCTCATCACTCATTCCAAAAAGTCTCTCGTTGATTCCACTTTCCTCGGATGCCATGCGAAGAATCTCCCTGCTGTAACAGTTGATTCCCAGCTCTTTTGCAAGCATAGCTCCGATGGTCTTACCACCGCTACCATACTGTCTTGCCATTGTAATTACAATATTACCGCTCATCCGACGCGCCTCCTATTCTCCTAAATATGCTTTCTTAACTGCTTCGTCTTCCAGCAGATCTTTTGCATTTCCAGACATTGTAATCTTACCAGTCTCAAGAACATACGCTCTGTCTGCGATAGAAAGGGCTTTCTTTGCATTCTGTTCTACAAGAAGTACTGTTGTTCCACTCTCACTTACCGCCTGAATGATATCGAAGATCTCATTTACAAAAATAGGAGAAAGTCCCATGGAAGGCTCATCCATCAGAATGATCTTCGGTTTGGACATCAGCGCACGTCCCATTGCAAGCATCTGCTGCTCTCCACCACTCAATGTTCCTGCCATCTGGTTCTTTCTTTCCTCCAGACGCGGGAATCTTTTGTATACATTTGCGAGACTCTCTTCAATCTCATTTTTATCTTTTCTTGTATAAGCACCCATCTTCAGGTTCTCATAAACACTCAGTTCTGCAAAAACTCTACGTCCTTCCGGAACATGAGCCATTCCCATAGACACGATCTTATGTGCCGGTATCTTTGTGATATCCTTTCCTTCAAAAAGAACGGATCCTGATTTCGGGGAAAGAAGACCTGTGATTGTATGCAGTGTTGTTGTCTTTCCTGCTCCATTTGCTCCGATCAGTGCAATAACTTCTCCCTGATTTACCTCAAAGGAGATTCCTTTAATTGCCTGAATCATTCCATAATATACCTGTAAATCTTTGACTTCAAGCATTGCCATTGTTTTCTTCCTCCTATTCTCCCAGATATGCTTTGATTACCTGTGGATCGTTCAGTACATCGGTTGTCCTGCCCTGTGCAAGTACTTCACCAAAGTTCAGAACTGTCAGTTCTTCACAGATACCACTTACCAGTTTCATATCATGTTCAATCAGAAGAATGGTCATATGGAATTCATCTCTTACAAAACGAATCATGTCCATCAGCTCTCCCGTCTCATTCGGGTTCATTCCGGCTGCAGGCTCATCCAGAAGAAGAAGCTTCGGATCTGTAGCAAGAGCTCTTGCGATCTCCAACTTTCTCTGCTGTCCATAAGGAAGGTTCGCAGCTTTATAATTTGCAAATTTCTCAAGGTCAAACACCTTCAGAAGTTCCATTGCTTTTTCATTCATCTCTTTTTCTACTCTGCGATATCCTGGAAGTCTTAAGATTCCTTCGACTGTAGAATAGTGATGATGATTGTGAAGTCCTACTTTTACATTATCAAGAACACTCAGTTCCTTGAACAGACGGATATTCTGGAATGTTCTCGCGATTCCTGCCTTACTGATCTCGATATTCTTCTTTCCAGTAAGATCTTTACCGTCCAGAAGCACTTTACCGGAATCCGGTTTATATACTCCTGTAAGAAGGTTAAATACAGTTGTCTTTCCGGCACCATTCGGTCCGATCAGTCCATAAAGCTCTTCTTTCTGAATGGTCAGATCAAATTCATTTACTGCACGGAGACCGCCGAAAGAAATTCCAAGATTCTTTACATCCAATAATGTACTCATTCTTATTCAGCCTCCTTTTTCTTACCAAAGTGAAGGTATCTCTTTCTCCACTCAATTGCCTTCGGTGCCCAGTTAAAGAGCATCATGATGATCAGCACAATCGCATAGATCAGCATACGATAATCAGACAGTCCACGGAGCAGCTCCGGAAGAAGTGTCAGGATAACCGCTGCGATAATAGATCCTCGGATATTTCCGATTCCTCCGAGTACTACGAAGACAAGAATTGTGATGGACATATTGTATCCAAAGTTGTTTGTATTTGCTGTCAGTGTAGACAGGTTGTGTGCATAGAGTACTCCTGCCGCACCTGCCATAGCAGCTGAAATTGTAAATGCCATCAGTTTGTATTTTGTTACATTGATTCCGATAGATTCTGCTGCGATTACATTGTCACGGATTGCCATAATTGCACGTCCGTCTCTTGAATTAATCAGATTCAGCACGATAAACAATGTCACCATGATCAGAATGAATCCGATCAGGAATGTAGAATCTTTCGGTGTTCCTGTGATTCCCTGTGGTCCGTTCAGAATAACTGTTCCATCTGCATCCATATTCAGTGCCATAACGTCTTTTGTTGCAAAGTGGAATCCTTTTGAATCCTTTCCAATGTAAAGAACATTTACAAGGTTCTTGATGATCTCACCGAATGCAAGTGTTACGATTGCAAGGTAGTCGCCTTTCAGACGAAGAACCGGAATTCCAATAATGATACCAAAGATTGCTGCAACAACAATACCGATCAGTAATGCAAGCAGAAATCTTACGATAGAGTTCGTAATTACATCTCTCATACATTTTGAGAAGAACGCACTTGAGAATGCTCCCACGCACATAAATCCTGCATGTCCAAGGCTCAGTTCTCCAAGAATACCTACTACAAGGTTCAGAGAAACCGCCAAAATAATATAAGTGCAAAGCGGAACAAGAAGTCCTGTCAGAAGACTGGAAATACTTCCCGTACTGCTTAAAATCTGCATCACTACAAATGCAATAATCACAATACCGTAAGTGATGACATTATTTTTCATTGTTTTATTATTCTTCAACATAATACCATCCACCTACACTTTCTCCTGAATCTTCTTGCCTAAAAGTCCTGTAGGCTTTACAAGAAGCACAATGATCAAAACAGCAAATACAATGGCATCTGCCAGCTGGGAAGAAATATATGCCTTGCTGAGGATCTCAATGACTCCCAGAAGGATTCCTCCGATAAACGCTCCCGGAATAGAACCGATTCCACCAAATACTGCTGCAACAAATGCTTTAATACCAGGCATTGCACCTGTATAAGGTGTCAGGCTCGGGTAAGTAGAGCAGAGAAGTACACCGGCTACTGCAGCCAGTCCGGAACCAATTGCAAATGTAAGAGCAATTGTTCCATTTACATTGATACCCATCAGCTGTGCTGCTCCTCTGTCTTCTGATACGGCACGCATAGCCTGACCCGGTTTTGTCTTCTGTACAAACAGAATCAGTGCGATCATAATAATCAGACAGATTACGATAGTAACAATTGTCTCTCCTGAAATATTCAGTTTGCCATCACCCAGAGAAAGTCCGCTCCATTTGATTACTGATGGGAAAGTCTGTGCATTTGCTCCGAAAATTAATAATGCAATGTTCTGTAACAGATAGCTGACACCAATCGCTGTGATCAGTACTGCCAGTGATGATGATGCATTACGAAGAGGCTTATAAGCAACTCTTTCCATAAGAACACCCAACACAGTACACGCAATAATTGAAATAAGAATTGCTACCCAGGTTGGAAGTCCTGCCTGCTTCATAGTGATCAGCGCAACATAAGCTCCGATCATGATGACATCACCGTGTGCAAAGTTCAACATCTTTGCAATACCGTAAACCATCGTGTATCCAAGAGCAATGATTGCGTATACACTACCAAGGCTTAGTCCATTTACTAAATATGATATAAAACTCATATCCATCCCTCTCATCCTTTTATTTTTTGTTGAGGTAACGGAGATGCTTACTGATTACAATAACTGTAACCAATAACAGAAGACACTCCACCTCATAAGCTTAACTGATTATAGCATATATTGTGAGTTCTATCAATGTCAAAAATAGAATCCACTCTGTTTTTAGTATTTTGGGGTTACTGTTCACTCCCGTGTCAATCACTCTGCTCATTGGCACGGAGGATGCACGTATTGTTTTGGATGTATCTCGTCCATCGCCAAAGGCGATTCTAAATGACGAGATACGTTACTGTTTGCAGCTATACTGTGAACAGTAACATTTTTTGCTAAATTTGATTTAAAAAGCAGCTTTCAGATGATTACTTACTTCATCGTCTGAAAACTGCTTTTCATATCTGCTTCTTAATTATACCTGTATGATTTATGCTTATTTCTGAAGATTACTCAGCATCATTTGCTTCAAGTACCTGATATTCTCCACTCTTAACAACTACTACTGTAGGCTCTTTTGTCGGCTCTCCGTCTTCTGACCATGTGATGCTCTTTCCTGTAAGTCCATCATATGTGATCTCTGTCATACCTTTCTTAAGTGCGTCACAGATATCTGATACACTCTGGTCTGGTGTAACATTCTCTTTCTCAGCTGCTGCTTTGATTACATATACACAGTCATAAGCATCTGCTGCGAACTGAATAGGTGTGTCTCCAAATGCTTCTTTGTAATCAGCAACGAATTTCTGTGTTGCTTCATCTGTAGCATTTGCTGTAAATGGTGTAAGGAACATTAAATCTTCTGCAAGGTTTGCATCAAATCCATCAAGATCAAGGATACCGTCCATACCGTCACATCCGAACCACTTCG
>OLNW01003563.1_pt1 | contig 11890 bp, 12 predicted proteins | sample 1672121 | NCBI WGS metagenome assembly OLNW01 (sample SAMEA3136648, study PRJEB25190) | human gut metagenome
GCGTTTCATGAGAGGAAGTGATCCTATGGAGGCTTTTCGTATCTGCCCGGTCGGGGATCAGGCAGTTCTTTGTGAATTTGATAATGAAATCGATGTGCAGACGAATGACCGTGTACAGTATCTGGCAGTACAGATCAAGGCAGCACACCCAAAAGGTGTGACGGAAGTGCTTCCTACTTACAGGAGCCTGCTGATCTTTTATGATCAGGCGATCACCACGTATCGGAGGCTGATGCCTGTCATAAAGAAGTTTTCCTCTATAAAGGCATCTGAAATGCAGGAAAAGAAGCGGATCCGCATTGTGCCCTGCTGCTATGGCGGAGAAGAAGGACCGGATCTTGCAGGGATGTGCAGAGAACTTGGACGGAGTGAAGAAGAGATCATGCAGATCCATCAAAGTGTGGATTACAAGATCTATATGCTGGGCTTTCTGCCGGGCTTTGTATATCTGGGCGGTCTGGATGAACGGATCCATATGCCAAGGCTTTCGGTTCCGCGGACAAAGATCCCTGCAAGATCGGTAGGAATCGGAGGCAGTCAGACCGGTGTATATCCGATGGAGTCACCGGGGGGCTGGAGATTGATCGGGCGCACACCGCTTTCCTTTTATGATCAGACAAACGATCCGCCTGTTTTGTGCAAGGCAGGAGAATATATCCGTTTTGCCGCGGTGACGGAACGGGAATATGAGCTGATCAGACAGGATGTTGTTAATAAAGTTTACCGGCCGGAGTTTGCATGAAGAAGGGGGTGATCGTATGAGCATGCATATTTTACAGGCAGGACCGCTCACAACGGTGCAGGACAGAGGCAGATTCGGTTATATGGAATATGGGATCACATCCTCCGGTGTAATGGATACGCTGGCATACTCGCAGCTTGTTTCCCTGCTGGAAAATGAACTGGGTGCGGCTGTTTTGGAGATGACCCTGATGGGTGCAGAGCTGGTATTTGACGAAGATGTATATGCTGCCTATACCGGGGCGGATATGCAGGCGGTCTATGACGGAGGGACACTTATGGAGCGGGGGCATGTTTACCGGATCGAAAAGGGACACAGGCTTCGTTTCGGTATGGCGAAAAGCGGTGTAAGAGCTTATTTTGCCATTGCAGGTACGATAGAGGTCCCAAGCGTGATGGGGAGCAGATCTACCAACTTAAAATGTGGTTTGGGCGGTTTTGAAGGAAGAAGGCTGCAAAACGGAGATGCACTTCCAATCCGTGTCAGGGAGTTTTCCGAAGGTGAACAGAAAAGACTGCTCAAAAAAACGATTGACCAGACGGATTATGAGAGGGAAAAAACGGTACGTGTTATTTTAGGTCCACAGAAAGAAATGTTTACGGAAGAAGGGGTTCAGACATTTCTGGAATCGCCGTATACCGTAAGCGTGGAAAGCGACCGGATGGGCATCCGGCTGGAAGGAGAAAAAGTGTTAGCAGATGGTAACACAGATATCATCTCGGACGGTATTGTATTTGGCTCTGTGCAGGTTACAACAGCAGGGCTTCCGATCGTCATGATGGCAGATCATCAGACGACAGGAGGATATGCAAAGATCGCAACAGTGATACAGGAGGATCTTCCTATACTGGCGCAGGCAAGACCGGGTGACAGGATCCGATTTGTGCAGGCAGAGCTGATAAAGCTGCAGAAGCATTCGTCGGGTGGATTTTTGAAGAAATTGTTCGGTGGCAGGTGAGAGATAGTAGATACAACAAAGAAGCAAAAAGACTGTCATGTGTGGTTAGTTTATTATGGATCAACAAGGATCTTAGTTGTTCCAGATGTTACATATAGCAGCATATATGAATAGTTACCTGATGACAACTGACGTGAGAGAAGAGAGGAAGTGAGATGGCATGGTAAATAAAATAGAAGACAGTTACCCGGACGGAACCTGCGCGGCTGATTACGCAGACAGCTTACCTAAAGAGGTGCGGCGGCTGATCCGGGAGAAAAAGATCACCGGCGAAACAAGCGGTATGTGCAGTGAGTATGCACAGGCTAACCTTGTGGTTCTTCCAAAGGAACTGGCATTTGATTTTCTACTGTTTGCGACAAAAAATCCTAAAGCGTGTCCGATCCTTGAGGTGACAAACGCCGGAGACAGATATTTAAGTGAGATCGCCGATCATGCGGATATTGCAAAGGATATCCCGCAGTACTGTATTTACGAAAACGGAGAACTCACAGGCAGGTATATGGATGTATCGTCATTTTGGAGAGAAGATCTTGTCAGTTTTCTGATCGGCTGCAGCTTTTCCTTTGAAGGCGAGCTTCTGAAGGCAGATATTCCGGTCAGACAGATCGAGGAGCATTGCAACGTACCGATGTACCGGACGAATATAGCTTGTAAAAGCGCAGGTGTATTTCATGGAAATATGGTTGTCAGTATGCGTCCTATTCCATATGTCCTTGTGCCAAAGGCTGTACAGGTAACAGGTTCTATGCCAAAGGTACACGGCGCACCTGTCCATATCGGAGATCCAAAGGTGATCGGAATCCACGATCTGGCGAAGCCGGATTTTGGAGATGCGGTAACGATCCGGGAGGGAGAAGTACCGGTGTTCTGGCCGTGCGGTGTGACACCGCAGGCTGTGGTCATGGCATCAAAACCGAGCTTTTGTATTACGCATGCGCCGGGGCATATGCTTGTAACGGATGTCAAAAATATTAACTTGAAATATTAGCATACGCTAACTCTAATGCAGAAGCAGAAAATGAGATAGAAACTGAAACGTGAACAGAAATCCATAATGTACCGGAAATCGAAAACGGCATCAGAAATAGTGAATTTCGAACAGTAAACAGGATACAGAAAGGATGTGTACAACATGAAAGTAGATTTGAATGCGGATCTGGGCGAGAGCTTCGGAAACTACAAATGCGGTATGGATGAGGAAGTCATACGATATGTTTCGTCCGTGAATGTGGCATGTGGATTTCATGCATCGGATCCGGTGGTCATGGCAGAAACGGTCAGACTGGCAAAAGAAAAAAATGCAGCAGTCGGTGCACATCCGGGATATCCGGATCTGGTCGGATTCGGCAGAAGAAATCTGGCAGCATCGCCGGCAGAAGTAAAAGCAATGGTGCAGTATCAGATCGGTGCATTGCAGGCATTCTGCAAGGCAGCACATGTCGGTCTGCAACATGTAAAACCGCATGGAGCCATGTACAATATGGCAGCTAAAGATGAGAAACTGGCATATGCGATCGCGGAAGGCATTTATGAGGTGGACAGCGGACTGATCCTGCTTGGACTGTCGGGCAGTCAGCTGATAAAAGCAGGAGAAGAGACCGGACTGAAAGTTGCAAATGAAGTATTTGCGGACAGAGCCTATCAGGCGGACGGAACACTTGTCCCGCGCTCGCAGAAAGGGGCTGTGATCGAAGAGGAAGAAACTGCCGTCCGGCGGACGATAAGGATGGTACAGGAAGGTGTTGTGACAAGCATAGACGGGGCAGAGATCCCGATCAAGGCAGACTCTGTCTGTCTGCATGGGGATGGGAAAAAGGCTGTTGCATTTGCCAGACTGCTGCAAGAAAAGCTCACGGAGGCAGGTGTCAGTATAGTACCGATCACACAGGTGATCGCATAGAAAGAAGGGATGCATATGACAGAAACTATTGAAGAAGTTATATTACGGTATTCGCAACGCGGGATTCCGTATATCAGGCGATATGTGTCGGATAACTGCTGTGAAAAGGCAGCACAGGAAATCCTGTCGTGGGAGAAAGGGGTTGTGTTTTTGACGACCGGGTTTTACGTGGCAGGATATGCGGAGACAGACGGTCCTGCAGGAACGGTAGTACTGGCACTGGCGCTGCAGAGACTCGGATATCAGCCTGTGATCCTGACGGATCAACCGTGTCAGGGCTTTTTTGAACTGGAGATGCTGCCAACTGTCTATGTACCGTATGATGCGGATCAGGAAACATTTCGGGAGCTGATCGAGACGTATCAGCCGAAAGGGATGATCTCGGTTGAGCGCTGTGGCAGGAACCGTTTCCTGCAATATGCAAATATGCGGGGGGTGAGCATCAGCGAACACACAGCTCCCATCGACGAGTTGTTTGTGGCTTATCAGGGGGTCATACCATCAATCGGCGTGGGAGACGGCGGAAATGAGATCGGTATGGGGAAGATCGCAGGCGCGATCAGCAGAAAACTTTCATTGGAACCCTGTGTGGTCAGTACCGATATTCTGGTAGTAGCAACCGTGTCTAACTGGGGGGCTTACGGAATTGTGGCTGCATTGTCCGGACGTGTGGGACAAAAGCTGCTTCCGGATTTTTCCTGGATCAAATCTTACATAACAAAAACGGTAGAGATCGGAAGCGTAGATGGGGTGACACATGAACTGACATGTACGGTGGACGGCAAGAGTATGCTGACAGAGCAGGAAATCATTACAGCACTGGAAAGGATAGAACAAGGAGGTATATGCGCATGAAAACATTAGGATATTACAATGGAACTTATGATGAACTGGAAAATATGATGGTACCTTTTGATGACAGAGTATGTTTCTTCGGCGATGGTGTCTATGATGCGGGTCCGGCAAGAAATTATCACCTGTTTGCGATTGACGAGCATATAGACCGTTTTTTCAATTCAGCAAAGCTGATGGATATTGAAATTCCATGTTCCAAGGAGGAACTGAAGGAACTGCTTGCTTCGCTTGTCCTGAAAATGGATACAGGAAATAATTTTGTATATTGGGCATGTACAAGAGGAACCGGTATCAGAAATCATGTATATAAAAAAGGACCGGGCAATCTGTGGGTCATGATCAAGCCGGAAACACTGGACACTTGTCAGAAACCGATCAAATGTGTGACGCAGGAGGATAAACGTTTCTTCTATTGTAATTGCAAGACGCTTAACCTGATGCCCTCCGTACTATATGCGGAAAAGGCCTATAAAGCAGGGGCGGATGAGACAATTCTGTATCGTCATGACGGCAGGATCACAGAATGTGCACACTGCAACTGTCATATTTTAAAGGATGGCATTTTATACACCGCACCGACGGATGATCTGATCCTGCCGGGTATTGCAAGAGCACATCTGGTGCGTATGTGCAAAAAGCTGGGGATCGGCGTCAGCGAGACGCCTTATTATCTGGAGGATCTGCGAAATGCGGACGAGATCATCGTGACATCTTCTTCCCATGTCTGCATGTATGTGGATGAACTGGACGGAAAGCCGGTGGGCGGAAAAAACCGGGAAACACTGTTCCGTCTGCGTGATGCATTGTATGAGGAAATCTGTAAAGCAACAGAATAGGGTGATATATATGGCACTTACAGTGGGTAATCTTTTTAAGGAATCAGTCAAATATAATATGAAGCTGCTGGCAGGACAGGCGGGGCTTTGCCGGCCTGTGCAGTGGATCCATATTATCGAAACAAATGAGGGGGCACAGTTTCTGCATGGAAATGAGGTTGTCATCACGGAATGCATTGCAGGAAATGATGAGGAAAAGCTGCAGCGCTTTGTGGGTACGATCTACCGCCTGCACGCCAGTGCACTCATTATCAATACAGGCATGTTCATAAAGACGGTACCGGACAGCGTGATCGCATTTTGCGAGGAAAAGCAGCTGCCACTCTTTGCATTGCCGTGGGAAGTCCCTCTTGTGGATGTGACAAGGGAATACTGCCAGATGATCATAGACAATGCGGCGCAGGAGGACACGGTCGCAGCGATCATGAAGGATCTGATCTTTCATGTCGGGGAGAAGGACGCGCTTCTGCACCAGTTGGAGAGACTTGGTTTTATGACAACCTGCACGATGGCAGCCTTATGCATATCGCTGCATATGCCACACGGAACAGAAGAGTATGTCAGGGAAAGCAGGCATCTGAAAATGGTGGCGGAAAGCTGTGCCAAGCGGATCCATGACCAGTATATTTCCTTTGAATACAGAGAAAAGCGGATTTTGCTGCTGATCAACTATACGCCGGAGGATCTGGAGCAGTATCTGGACAGTCTGTTCAAGACTGCATCTGCACATAAGCTCCTGCCACTCATTTCGATTGGGGTGGGAGATATTGTAAAAGGACCGGAAAATCAGGACAGTAATTTTATGCATGCCTATGCTGCCTGCAAGCTGGCATCACGGAAAAAAGAACGCATTCTGTATTACAGAGAAATGGGTATTTACAAGCTGCTGATCGATAATGAAAATACAGAGGCACTGACCGCATTTTATACGGATTCTGTCGGGAAATTGAAGGAATATGATGAAAAAAACAATACAGAATATGAAACATTTGTGAAAATGTATGTGGCATGTGACGGACATCAGGGAGAGGTCAGCGAAAAATGCTTTATTCATCGTAACACTGTCAACAATTATGTGAAAAAGGCGGAGGAGATCATGGGGATCGATCTTTCCTCCTGGGAAGGGAAGGCAAGACTGTATGTGGCACTTTGTGTAGAAGACATATTGTAAGGGCAGAGAACTAAGATACTTAAGGAGCTGCTTGTGCAGATGCACAAAAATACGTGTTTTATTTGCTATTGCCAGTGTATGGTGCAGGTGCTATGATGACTCCAACATCAAACAAAGCACAGAAAATAAGACAAAGAAGTCGGGTACAGTGTACACCGGCTTTTTTCTGTATCTGTGATACTATCACAGAAATGCTTCGCAGAGATGCGCACTCGCGCGAAGAGGAAACGTGTCGCAGAGATAAAGCTACAGGAGGTGGATGATATGTATCAGATTTTAATGCCCGGCAGAACAATGGTCGGCGAAAATGCAATTTCCATGGCAAAGGAGCAGATCAGCGGTCTGGGAAGCCATGCGCTGATCATATCCGGGAAGATCGTGGAAAAAAGCGGAATTGTAAAGAAGCTGACTGATTCATTGGATGAGGCAGGCGTCAGTTATACAATATTTACCGATATTAAAGGAGAGCCTGATGACCTGATGGTTGCAGCTGCTAAAAAAGTATACGATACGGAAGGCTGTGATATGGTCATCGGAATCGGGGGCGGCAGTCCACAGGACAGCGCAAAGGCAGTTTCCGCAGCATCCGGTTATGCACCGATCGTTTTAATACCGACAACTGCAGGTTCCGGATCGGAAGCAACTAAATTTTACTGTGTGACAGAATCCGCAACGGATACGAAAAAACTGATCACGGATGAAAAGGTGATCCCAAGGCTGGCGGTCATCGATCCGACGCTTTCCGTCACAGCACCGAAGTCGATCACCGCAGCGACCGGAATGGATGCCCTGACACATGCGGTAGAGGCATATACTTCCAAAAAGGCGACACCGTATACCGATATATTTGCCATATCCGCGATCAAACGGGTATTTGCCTATCTGCCTGCTGCATATGAAAACGGCGCGGATCTGGAAGCCAGAACACAGATGGCTCTTGCAGCATACGAAGCAGGTGTCTGTATCAACAATGCAAGTGTGACACTTGTACATGGCATGAGCAGACCGATCGGCGCACTTTTCCATGTGCCACACGGTATTTCCAATGCAATGCTGATCTCCAAATGCCTGGCATTTGCAGAGGATGGATGTATTTCCAGATTTGCAGCGATCGGCAGGGCGCTTGGCGCAGAGGGAACCGATCAGGAATGTGCAGATGCATTTTTTGTATCTCTGGAAGATCTCTGCAAGACGATCGAAATTCCGACGCTGGAGGCGTATGGCATCAATAGAGAAGCGTTTTTCGAAAAGATGGATAAGATGGCAGATGATGCACTGGCAAGCGGCAGTCCGGGAAATACGATTAAAGAAGTAACAAAGGAAGATATTTTACATATATATAAGAAGTTGTGGGAGGCATAATAAACAGCATACCCATATGATAAGCGAAGGAGCTTTTACAAACTGTAAAAGCTCCTTTCTGATTTATAAATAGTGAGGAGGAGAACAAGATGCAGAAATTTGTCATTACAATTGCCAGAGGGTTTGGCAGCGGCGGAAAAGAAATTGGTGTAAAACTGGCGGAACGGCTTGGGATTCCTTGCTATGAGCAGCAGATTCTGAGAATGGCTTCCGAAAGCAGCGGTATTAACGAGGCACTTTTTAATCTTGCAGATGAAAAAATTGATATAGCAGATAAGCTGAAGGGACTTCCGTTTCATTATGTGGTGGAGCCGTCGGATAAGCGTTTCACATCCAACAATAATTTATTCAATATCCAGAGTGAACTGATCCGCAGACTGGCAGACCGGACATCCTTCATTGTGATCGGAAAATGTGCGGATTATGTGCTGAGAGATTATTGCAACGTTGCCAGCTTCTATATAGAAGCACCGCGGGCAGACTGTGTTGCATCCATTGTCAAAAAAATGGGTGTATCGGAAAATGAAGCACACCGGCTGATCGAAAAGACTGATAAATACCGGGCAGATTATTATAAGCATTATACAAACGGAAATTACTGGACAAATCCGGTGAATTACGACATGACGCTCAACAGTGCCAGAGTTGGAAGAGACCGCTGCGTAGATGTCATGGAGAATTACATAAAAGTGAAATTTGGCCTGTAAGCATTGCGAAGGGTTAAATGATAAATTTTCAAAAAGAGGAGGACAAAACTATGAAAAAACGATTCAAAACGGTAGTAACAACGGCAATGATCGCAGCACTGACCGCAAGCCTTCTGACAGGATGTGGCAGCAGTACGGATGATACAACCGCTTCCGCACCGGAAACAGGGGAAGCATCCGATACGGCAGAAGCTTCCGGTGGATCAGACAGAGATTCCATTCTGATCGCAGGTATTGCACCACTGACAGGAAGTCTTGCCAGCTGGGGCGAGGGCGCTATCAACGGTTATAATCTGGCGATCAAAGAGATCAACGAAGCCGGCGGCGTCACAATCGGAGACAAAACCTATACATTGGAATCAGCGGTATTTGCGGATGATAAGTCAGATGCGACTGAAGCGATCAGCGCATACAACAACTGTGCATCCTATGATATCAGTGCAGTCATCGGTTCCTGCTCTTCCAGCTGTACCCTTTCCTTTGTAGAGACAGCACAGGACAGTGGCATGCTTGTTATCACACCATACTCTACAAATGCTACGATCTGTAAAACAGGTGATTATATTTTCAGAGAATGTTTCTCCGATGCTGATCAGGGCCCGACACTTGCAAAGCTGGCAACAGAGGAGTTTAAAGCGAAAAACATTGCAATTGTGGCTGCAGAGGATTCCGATTACTGTGCAGGTCTTGCCGAAGCAATGGAGGGAGCACTGGCAGAGATGTCTGATGTAACTTATGAGCATTATGGCTGCGTTACAACAGATACTGACTACACCGCACAGATCTCCAAGGCAATTGAACAGGGGACAGAGGTTATCATTTATCCAAATAACTACGATACGGTACCGAACTTCGTTTCACAGGCAAGAGATGCTGGCTTTACAGGTCCGATCCTTGGCGGTGATGCATGGGACGGAACAGATGTCACAGGATACGAAAGCAAGTTTGATAACTGCTATTATCTGGCACATCTGGATCTTTCCGCTGATACGGAAGCGGTGAAAAATTATGTAGCAGCTTATAAAGCAGAATACGGTGAAGATGGCCTGAATGCAGTTTCTTCCCTGTATTACGATTCAGTCAAGATGCTTGTACAGGCAATGGAGGAAGCAGGTTCCTCAGATCCTTCCGTTGTTAAGGATACACTGCTTGGTATGAAATATGAAAGTATGGGTGGCGAGATCACCTATGATGAAAACGGTGATGCAAAGAAGCCTTTCACAATTGAAACATTTAAGGATGGAGCACTTACTTATTACGGCAGCTTCTAAGAAATGTCATGCATCGGCAGAATGCATGGGCGGAGGTTCCCACTTGTATGATGCAAAGGCCATGTAACACTGGCGTGCATAAGGTGACCGGACAGGCAAAGGAGCCTTCCGGGCACCTACTAAAAAGAAAAGAAATGGAGATGAGGGCATATGGCTAAATTTATTCAAAGTCTGGCAAATGGATTGAATCTGGGTTCTATTTATGCACTGACAGCTCTCGGTTATACCATGGTCTACGGTATCATCAGAATGATCAATTTCGCACATGGTGATTTCATCATGGTAGGCGGATTTACATTGTTCTATGTGATCCCTGTCATGCTGAAGCTGGGATTACCCGCATGGTTTGCCGTGTTTGCAGCAATTATCGTCTGTGTGTGTGTTGGTGTTCTGACAGAACAGATCGCGTATAAACCGGTCAGGGGACAGGGTTCTACAACAGCACTGATCACAGCACTTGGTATGAGTCTTGTGCTGGAAAACGGAGCACTTGTTATTTTCGGTTCTGCACCGAGAAATGTACCGCCGATGTTTGATCTGCCGGCAGTTTCCTTTGGCAGTGTCACCATTCCGGCGACAACTATTCTGACACTCGTTATCGGACTTGTCATGATGCTACTTCTGACATTGTTCATTAAGCACACAAAGCTCGGAAAGGCAATGAGAGCCGTTCCGGAGGATAAGATAGCATCTACACTTGTAGGAATCAATGTTAATAAGATCATCACTGCGACATTTGCGATCGGTTCCGGACTGGCAGCAGTCGCATCCATGATGTATACAACATCATATGTCAGCATTAAAAACGAGCTTGGTATCACACTTGGATTAAAGGCTTTTGTTGCTGCTGTTTTAGGCGGGATCGGAAGTGTGCCCGGTGCTATGATCGGTGGACTTTTGCTTGGAATTATCGAGATTATGGTCAAGGTATATATGCTTCCCGGTACTTATGAGGCAGTAACATATCTGATACTGATCGTTGTTCTTCTTGTCAGACCGACAGGACTGATGGGAAAGAAAGTAAGCGAAAAAGTATAAAAGAAAGGAAGTGGAGCTATGTCAAAGAAAATGAAAAAAAATTATCTGATCTGCCTGATAGCGGTCGCAATAGGGTTCCTACTTCTTTGCCTGTTATTTGATACAGGAATCTTAGGAAAGAAATCTGCATACTTCAATGGTCTTGTTGTCATTGGGATGTTTTATACAATTATTGTCTGTTCCCTGAATCTGTTGACAGGATATATGGGTGAGTTTTCACTCGGCCATGCGGGCTTTATGTCGATCGGTGCTTATGCATCCGCGATCGTCACAACGCTCATTCAGGATCAGACAGATCTGCCGGCGGTTCTCTTATATCTCAGGCGGACTGGCAGCAGGTCTGATCGGCGTATTAGTCGGTATTCCGGCATTAAGACTCAGCGGTGATTACCTCTGTATCGTTACCGTAGCGGTCGCCGAGATCGTCCGCGTCGTGTTAAGTAACTTCGGTATCCCGGCAATTACCGGAAAAGCAACCTTCGGAAAATCGTTTGCAGGTATCGCCAAGGTATCCGATTATCATTACGTTTATATTACCATGGTCATTTGCATTTTCATCATGTACTGCTATATCCGTTCCAGATACGGAAGAGCACTGATCGCCATTCGTGAAGACAGGATCGCTGCTGCAGCATCAGGCATCAATGTCACAAAAACAAAGGTGCTGACCTTTACGATCTCCGCATTTTTCGCAGGTGTGTCCGGTGCGATCTATGCACATTACATAACAACTCTGGTACCAACTTACTTTAACTTCTCGAAATCATCGGAATTCCTTGCAATCGTGATCCTGGGCGGCAGCGGCTCATTGACAGGTTCCATCGTGGCAGCTCCGATCCTTTCCGCACTGCCACAGCTGATCTCTTATGTTGTGCCTGCTTTTGCAAGCTACAGAATGCTGATCTACGCGATCATTTTAGTAGTTGTTATGATCTTTAAACCAACCGGTCTGTTTGGAGGACGTGAATTCTCCCTCCCGAAGCTGATCGATAAAATAACCAAAAAGAAAACGCCAAAGGAAAAGAGGTGACTGGTATGGCAGAAGAA
>OLNW01003566.1_pt1 | contig 11889 bp, 10 predicted proteins | sample 1672121 | NCBI WGS metagenome assembly OLNW01 (sample SAMEA3136648, study PRJEB25190) | human gut metagenome
GATAACCCGGATGCGGCGAAAGCAGTCAGCAAGGTAACAGGAGAAGAGATTGTTCGTTTCTTCGATCGAAATCTGGATACACTTAAGACAGTTCTTTCCAGTGCGGAGAAAGCTGCGAAGATCCGCAAGACAGAAGAGAAGGCAAAGACCAATCTCCTGACAAAGCAGAAGTATTCTTTTGACAGTAACGGAAAGCTGGCAAACTGTGAGAGCAGAGATCCGAAGAAGTGTGAGATCTTTATCGTCGAGGGAGATTCCGCCGGCGGTTCTGCGAAGACAGCGAGAAACAGAAATTATCAGGCAATTCTTCCGATTCGTGGTAAGATCTTAAATGTTGAGAAAGCAAGTATTGATAAGGTGCTTGCCAATGCAGAGATCAAGACGATGATCAATGCATTTGGTTGCGGATTTTCTGAAGGATACGGAAATGACTTTGATATTACAAAGTTGAGATATGATAAGATCATCATCATGGCCGATGCCGATGTCGATGGTGCACATATTTCTACCTTATTGCTCACCTTATTCTATCGCTTTATGCCGGAGCTTATTTTTGAAGGACATGTGTATATTGCGATGCCGCCACTTTATAAGGCAATGCCAAAGAGTGGAGAAGAAGAGTATCTGTATGATGACAAGGCACTGGAACATTATAGAAAGACACATACAGGTCCGTTCACACTTCAGCGTTACAAAGGTCTTGGAGAGATGGATGCGGAGCAGCTCTGGGAGACAACACTGGATCCAGAGAGACGTATGTTGAAACGAGTAGAGATTGAGGATGCCCGAATGGCTTCGAGTGTAACGGAGATGCTGATGGGAACTGAAGTACCGCCGCGTCGTAATTTTATCTATGAAAATGCGACAGAGGCAGAACTGGATATCTAAGGAGAAGAAGAATGAGTAATGAATCACAGATCATAAGGACAGAATATTCTGATCTTATGAAGAAATCTTATATTGATTATGCGATGAGTGTTATTATCGCCAGAGCACTTCCGGATGTCCGTGATGGTCTCAAGCCGGTTCAGCGTCGTACACTTTATGATATGTACGAGCTTGGTATCCGTTATGATAAGCCTTATCGTAAGAGTGCACGTATCGTCGGAGATACGATGGGTAAATATCATCCGCATGGAGACAGTTCCATCTACGATTCTCTTGTAGTAATGGCGCAGGACTTCAAGAAGGGACAGGTTCTTGTTGACGGGCACGGTAACTTTGGATCCATTGAGGGAGACGGAGCTGCTGCGATGCGTTATACAGAGGCGCGCCTTACGAAGTTCACGCAGGAAGTATGTCTGGCCGATCTGGATAAGAATGTTATTGATTTTGGTCCGAACTTTGATGAGACGGAGAAGGAACCGCTTGTGCTTCCTATGCGTGTGCCGAACCTTCTGATCAATGGTGCGGAAGGAATTGCAGTCGGTATGGCGACAAGTATCCCGACACATAATCTCTGCGAAGTGGTCGATGCGGTCAAGGCATATATGAAGAATGACAAGATCACTACAAAGCAGCTGATGAAATATATCAAAGGACCGGATTTCCCGACCGGAGGAATTGTGGTCAATAAGGATGATCTTCCGGCAATCTATGAGAGCGGACAGGGGAAGATCAAGCTGCGTGGAAAAGTGGAAGTGGAAGAATTAAAAGGCGGCAAGAAGCAGCTTGTGATCACAGAGATCCCATACACGATGATCGGAGCCGGAATCGGAAAGTTCTTAAACGATGTCTGCAATCTTGTGGAATCCAAGAAGACGACAGATATCGTTGATATTTCAAACCAGTCTTCCAAAGAAGGAATCCGTATCGTGATCGAATTGAAGCGTGGTGCGGATGTTGAGAACCTGAAGAACATGCTTTATAAGAAGACACGTCTGGAAGATACATTTGGCGTAAATATGCTGGCGGTTGCAAATGGCAGACCGGAGACTTTAAGTCTGAAACAGATCATAGAACATCATGTGGATTTCCAGTTTGAGCTTGCAACGAGGAAATATACAACTTTGCTTGGCAAAGAGCGGGAGAAGAGTGAAGTTCAGGAAGGTCTGATCAAAGCATGTGATGTGATCGACCTGATCATTGAGATTTTACGAGGAAGTAAATCTGTTAAAGATGCGCGTGCCTGTCTGGTAAACGGTGAGACGGAAAACATTAAGTTCAAGTCTGCGATTTCCAAAAAGATGGCGGCAATGCTCCGTTTTACAGAACGTCAGGCAACGGCAATTCTGGAGATGCGTCTTTATCGTCTGATCGGTCTGGAGATTGAAGCACTTCAGAAAGAACATGAGAAGACATTAGAAAATATTGCCCGTTATGAAGATATTTTAAATAACTATGATTCCATGGCAGGCGTGATCATGGAAGAGCTTGACAGTTATAAAAAAGAATTCGGAAGAAAGCGTCGTACAGTTGTGGAGAATGCAGAAGAAGCTGTTTTTGAAGAGAAGAAGATTGAAGAGCAGCAGGTTGTCTTTCTGATGGATCGCTTTGGTTACGCGAAGACAGTAGATACCGGAGTCTATGAGAGGAATAAAGAAGCTGCAGACAAAGAGAATAAATACATTGTGCATTGTATGAACATTGGAAAACTCTGTCTGTTTACAGATGAAGGCAAGATGCATCAGGTGAAGGTGCTTGATCTTCCACATGGAAAGTTCAGAGACAAAGGGATTCCGATTGATAATGTAAGTAATTATTCAAGCAGTGAAGAACAGATTGTTATGATCTGTGAAGAAGAGCAGATGCGTTATTCAAAATTATTGTTTGCAACAGCACAGGGAATGATCAAGCGTGTGGATGGAAGTGAGTTCCAGGTATCCAAGCGCACGATCGCGGCAACAAAGCTGCAGGAAGAAGACAGGCTTGTCGCAGTGAAGGTTGTGACGGAACAGCAGAATGTTGTTCTTCAGACGAAGAACGGATATTTCCTGAGGTTTTTATCTGCGGATGTTCCGGAGAAGAAAAAAGCAGCTGTCGGTGTCAGAGGAATTAAGCTTCAGAAGAAGGATGAATTAGAAGAAGTTTATCTTTTTGAAGAAGGAACAGAGACGAAGATTACTTATGGAGAAAAGACAGTTTCACTGAACCGCCTGAAACTGGCGAAACGGGATGGAACAGGAACCAAAAGCCGCTAGAAGTCTTGCCGGAAGCGGAGACGGTGAAGAAAGAGAAGGTCAAGGGGATTTCTAAGGTATTGTAAGAAAATGTGCAAAAACCCCTTGATTTCCTCAAAGAAAAGTGCTAGAGTAAATATAGTTACATAAGGAATTGGCAGAAGAGTGGACGAAAGTTCACTCTTCTTTGGTGATATGGAGAATTCTTTATGAATCAGATCACAAACTATATTATAGAAGAAAAGGAGTTTGACGCAGCGTGTCCAGAAGAGAAGATTATGAACAGCAGACAGAAGCACTTCTCGAGCCTATCGTAGAGGAACTCGGGTTTGAGCTGGTAGATGTAGAATATGTGAAAGAAGGAGGTACCTGGTACCTTCGCGCGTATATTGACAAACCAGGCGGAATTGCCGTGGATGACTGTGAGGCAGTCAGCAGGAGATTCTCCGATATCCTTGATGAGAAGGATTATATTGAAGACTCCTATATCTTTGAAGTAAGTTCTCCGGGACTTGGAAGACCACTTAAGAAAGAGAAGGATTTTAAGAGAAATCTTGGAGAAGAAGTAGAGATCCGCACATACCGTGCAATCGACCGACAGAAAGAGTTCGTCGGAATTTTAAAGAGTTATGATGAGAATACAGTGACTATCACATACGAAGATGAGACAGAGCAGACATTTGACAGAAAAGAAATCGCTTTGATCCGTCAGGCTTTGGATTTTTAATTTAGGAGGAAAGAAAAATGAACACAGAATTACTCGAAGCATTGGATATTCTTGAAAAAGAGAAAAACATCAGCAAGGATGTCATGTTGGAGGCCATTGAGAATTCACTTTTAAGTGCATGTAAAAACCATTTCGGAACATCCGATAATATTAAGATCGTTATGGACCGCAACACATGTGACTACTCTGTATACGCAGAGAGAGAAGTTGTTGAAGAAGTATTTGATCCTGCAATCGAGATCAGTCTTGAGGATGCAGAGAAGATCAATCCGGCACTTCATATCGGAGATATCGCACAGGTTGAGCTTCATTCCAAGGAATTCGGACGTATTGCAACACAGAATGCAAAGAACCTGATTCTTCAGAAGATCAGAGAAGAAGAGCGCAAGGCAGTATTTGATCAGTATTTCGAGAAAGAGAAGGATATCGTAACAGGTATCGTACAGCGTTATATTGGCAAGAATATCAGTGTAAATCTTGGAAAAGCAGATGCAATCCTTACAGAGAACGAACAGGTGAAAGGAGAGCATTTCGAGCCGACAGAGCGTATTAAGCTTTATATTGTAGAAGTTAAGAACACACCAAAGGGACCAAAGATCCTTGTATCCCGTACACATCCGGAACTTGTAAAACGTCTGTTTGAATCAGAGGTTGCAGAGGTAAAGGACGGAACAGTTGAGATCAAGAGCATTGCCCGTGAGGCTGGTTCCCGTACAAAGATGGCTGTATGGTCTAACGATCCGAATGTTGATCCGGTCGGAGCTTGTGTTGGTATGAACGGTGCAAGAGTAAATGCAGTTGTAAAAGAGCTTCGTGGTGAGAAGATCGATATCATCAACTGGGATGAGAATCCGGCACTTCTGATTGAGAATGCACTCAGCCCTGCGAAGGTTATTTCTGTTATGGCTGATCCGGATGAGAAGATTGCAGGAGTTATTGTTCCTGATTATCAGCTTTCACTTGCAATCGGTAAAGAAGGCCAGAATGCAAGACTTGCAGCCCGTCTGACAGGATACAAGATCGATATCAAGAGTGAGACACAGGCAATTGAGTGTGGAGATCTTCCGGAGAACTACATGGAGCAGATGGGTATGGTCGGAGAAGAAGGCTATACAGTCGGAGAAGAGGAAGAAGAGTACGATGATGTTCCGGCAGATGCAGCTGATGAAGACGGAGCAGATGAGATTGAATTCGTTGAGACAGACGAAGAGTAAGATCTGAGGGAGTGAATTGTTTGGCAGTAAAGAAGAAAGTACCTATGCGTAAATGTGTAGGCTGCGGCGAGATGAAACCAAAGAAGGAACTGATTCGGATCCTCAGAACAGAGGAAGAAGAATTTGTCATTGACACAACCGGAAAGAAAAACGGACGTGGAGCGTATCTCTGTCCGCAGAAGGCATGTTTTGAGCAGGCTGTGAAGAACAGAGGACTGGAGCGTTCCTTTAAGCAGGCAATACCGCAGGAAGTATATGAACGGCTGGAAAAGGAGATGGATGAGATTGGCTAGAGATAAAGTACTGTCTCTGATCAGTCTGGCAACGAAAGCGGGGCGCTGCGCAAGCGGTGAATTTATGACAGAAGGACAGACAAAGTCCGGAAGAGCAAGCCTTGTAGTTGTTGCAGAAGACGCTTCAGATAATACAAAGAAAAAATTCCGTGATATGTGTAAATTTTATAAAGTTCCAATGATAGTTTACGGAGATAAAGATACCTTGGGGCATGCGATGGGAAAACAATTCCGTGCATCTCTGGCGATATTAGACGAAGGATTTGCAAAAGGAATATTAAAAGAACTGAAATCCCGTACCTGATGAATGGGAGTAGAAGACAAAGGTTCCCCGTTGATTGCTTGAAGGAGGTAGATTTATATGGCAGATGAGAAGATGCAGAATAAAAATAAAAAGAGTTTAAACACCAGGGAGGATAACGTGGCAGAAGATATTAGAAGAGAAGCAGCTGGCAAAGATGCTGAGATGGCTGCAGATAAAACAACAGAAAAAGAGGGTGCTCCAAAGAAGAAAAATCTTGCATTTGTAGTTCGCCCACAGAATTCAAAGAACAGCAGCAGACTGCAGGGAAAACGTCCGGGACAGGGACGTCAGGGACAGAACCAGGGTCGTCCAAACGGTGATGGAAAACGCCCGGCAGCAGGACAGAGCCGTTCGAATGGTGAAGGAAAACCGGCTCGTACAGAGAAACCGGCAGCAAAAAGCGAAAGACCGGTTCGTGCAGCAGAGGACAGACCGGCACGTCCAGCACAGAACGGAGCACGTTCTGAGAGACCGCAGGGATCAAGAACAGGACGTCCGAGTGGTGAGGGAAGACAGGTACGCTCTGACAGACCGGGACAGAAACCATTTGGAGACAGACGTTCTAATGGCGAGAACAGAGGCGAAAACAGAGGACCACGTCAGGACAGAGACGGACGCGGACAGCGTTCTGACAGAGGAGGACGTGACGGATTCCAGGGACGCGACAACCGTGATGGAAGAGATGGACGCGGACAGGGACAGCGCTCTGACAGAAGAAATGACAATCGCAGAAACGACAGAAGTGACGCTACACCGATCGTAGAACAGCAGAAGACACAGAGAAACAAAGCGAAAGACAAAGAAAGAGATAATAAGAAGAAAGAATACAGAGATGAAGCTTTCGAAGGAAAAGGAAGAAAAGGCAAGAAGCAGAAACCGGCAGTGGAAGTGAAGAAGCCACAGGTGAAGGAAGAGAAGCAGGAAGAGCAGATCAAACAGATCGTGATTCCAGAAGTTCTTACAATTAAAGAGCTTGCTGATAAGATGAAGATCGTTCCTTCTGTTATTGTTAAGAAGCTTTTCATGCAGGGCAAGATCGTAACTGTAAATCAGGAAGTTGATTATGAGACAGCAGAAGAGATCGCGATGGAATTCGATGTTCTCTGTGAGAAAGAAGAAGTTGTAGATGTAATCGAAGAACTTCTGAAAGAGGATGAAGAAGACGAAAGCCTTATGGTGAAACGCCCACCGGTTGTATGTGTTATGGGTCATGTTGACCATGGTAAGACATCTCTTCTGGATGCAATCCGTAACAGTAATGTAACAGGTCGTGAGGCCGGTGGTATCACACAGCACATCGGTGCATCTGTTGTTGAGATTAACGGAGAAAAGATCACATTCCTCGACACACCGGGACATGAGGCATTTACTGCAATGCGTATGCGTGGAGCAAACTCTACAGATATCGCAATCCTTGTAGTTGCTGCGGATGACGGTGTTATGCCACAGACAATTGAGGCGATCAACCATGCGAAAGCAGCAGGAATTGAGATTATTGTTGCGATCAACAAGATCGATAAGCCAAGTGCGAATGTTGAACGTGTAAAACAGGAACTGACAGAATACGAACTGATTCCGGAAGACTGGGGCGGAAGCACAATCTTTGTTCCGGTATCAGCGCATACACATGAAGGAATCCAGGATCTTCTTGAGATGATCCTTCTGACAGCAGAGGTTATGGAACTGAAAGCGAACCCGAACCGTGCCGCACGTGGTCTTGTGATCGAGGCTGAGCTTGATAAAGGTAAGGGATCTGTTGCAACTGTTCTTGTACAGAAAGGTACACTCCACGTAGGAGATGCGATCGCAGCAGGAAGCGCTCATGGTCGTGTAAGAGCGATGATGGATGACAAGGGAAGACGTGTGAAAGAAGCAGGTCCGTCCCAGCCGGTTGAGATCCTTGGTCTGAATGATGTTCCGAATGCGGGAGAAGTATTCGTAGGATGTGAGTCTGATAAAGAAGCAAGAGCGTTTGCAGAGACATTTATTTCCCAGAACAAGGTAAAACTTCTGGAAGAGACGAAGTCCAAGATGTCTCTGGATGATCTGTTCAACCAGATCCAGGAAGGTAACCTGAAAGAACTTGACATTGTTGTTAAGGCTGATGTTCAGGGATCTGTAGAGGCAATTAAGCAGAGTCTTCTGAAGCTGAGTAACGATGAAGTTGTTGTTAAGATCATCCATGGCGGTGTTGGTGCGATCAATGAATCTGACGTTATCCTTGCATCTGCATCAAATGCGATCATCATTGGATTTAACGTTCGTCCGGATGCAACAGCGAAAGATATCGCTGAGCGCGAGGGTGTTGACTTAAGACTTTACAGAGTTATCTACAATGCCATCGAAGATGTAGAGGCAGCCATGAAGGGTATGCTTGATCCTGTCTTTGAGGAGAAGGTTCTCGGTCATGCGGAAGTACGTCAGACATTCAAGGCATCAGGAGTTGGAACAATTGCCGGTGCATATGTGCTTGACGGTATCTTCGAGAGAAACTGTTCTGTTCGTCTGATCCGTGACGGAATCGTTGTATTCGACGGACCGCTGGCATCTCTGAAGCGTTTCAAAGATGACGTGAAGGAAGTCAGAACAGGATATGAGTGTGGTCTCGTATTCGAGAACTACAATGACATTAAAGAAGGCGATCAGGTTGAAGCCTACAAGATGGTAGAGACAGAACGCAAGTAAGAATAAAAGATGCCGACATTTGCAGAGTGTTGTAATTGTCAGCAGGTGACAGAATTGTTACTCGTGCAGGGGTCATACATTGCAGGAGTAACTTTTCTGTATAAAAAAGGAGTTATAACATGAGAAAGAACAGTATTAAGAATACAAGAGTCAATGCAGAAGTACAGCGTGAGCTGAGTAATATCCTGCGTGGCGGGATCAAAGATCCACGTGTTGCACCGCTGACATCTGTTGTTGCTGTTGAAGTAGCACCGGATCTTAAGACATGCAAGGCATATATCAGTGTTCTCGGAGACAAGAAAGCACAGGAAGATACGATCAAAGGTCTTCAGAGTGCAGAGGGATATATCCGCAGAGAACTTGCACGTACAGTGAATATGCGCAACACACCACAGATTACATTTATCGTAGACCAGTCCATTGAATATGGAGTAAATATCAGCAAGAAAATTGACGAAGTGACAAGAGATTTGAAGGATGGAGCTGAGGAATAGATGATCGTATTAAACGATGTATTAAAAGGGAAACACAGTGTAGCCATTGGCGGACACATTCGTCCGGATGGGGACTGCGTTGGTTCTACAATTGGATTATATCTTTATCTGACCACTTATTATCCGGAGATTGAGACAGATCTGTATCTGGAGGAGATTCCGGAAGCATTTCAGATGATGGGACACCGGGATGTGCCGAAGCATGAGATTGTAGAAGGCAAAGTTTATGACCTTTTCATCAGTCTGGATTGCGGGGACGAAAGACGTCTTGGTTTTTCCGAGCCAATGTTCCAAAATGCAAAGGAAACTTTATGTGTGGATCACCACATCAGTAACGAGTCTTTTGCAGACACGAATTATATCGTGCCGGATGCAAGTTCTACTTCGGAACTTGTTTTCCGTCTGCTGGATGAGGAGAAGATTACGGAAGAAATCGCATCTTTCCTTTATATGGGGATTGTGCATGATACCGGAGTGTTCCAGTATTCCTGTACTTCACCGGAGACAATGGAAGTCGGTGCTGCACTTTTAAGAAAAGGGATCAATGGAAGCGCGATCATTGACGGAACATATTTTGAAAAATCCTATGTTCAGAATCAGATGCTTGGGAAGGCACTTCTTGAGAGTATGATGATCCTGAATAAGAAAGCGGTTGTCTCAGTGATACGTTTGAAAGAAATGGAGTTCTTCCAGGCAAAACCGTCTGATCTGGATGGAATTGTCAGCGTATTGCGTCAGACAAGAGGTGTGGAGGTTGCAATCCTTCTTTACGAGCTCGAACCGCAGACATTTAAAGTAAGTCTTAGATCAAAAGAAATCGTTGATGTAAGTGCAGTTGCGAAATATTATGGTGGTGGCGGTCATGTGAGAGCAGCCGGTGTTACAATGAAAGGTTCCCCGTATGATGTGATCAACAATCTGACACTTTTAATTGAAAGACAGCTTAGAGCGGCAGAAGAGAAAAACGAGGAAAAATGATAAACGGAATAGTTAATATTTACAAAGAAAAAGGATATACTTCCCATGATGTGGTTGCGGTTCTTCGAAAAGTTGTCGGACAGAAGAAGATCGGCCATACAGGTACGCTTGATCCGGATGCAACGGGAGTCCTTCCGGTGTGTCTTGGAAGAGCAACAAAGGTTTGTGAGCTTCTGACAGATCATGATAAGACATATGAGGCTCTGCTGCTTTTAGGAAAGACGACAGATACGCAGGACATTTCCGGAGAGGTTCTGGAGGAGAGGAATCCGGGCAATCTGACGGAAGAGGAAGTACGTTCCTGTATCGAATCATTTATCGGAGAATATGATCAGATTCCGCCGATGTACTCTGCGTTGAAAGTGAATGGGAAGAAGCTTTATGAGCTTGCCCGTGAAGGAAAGACCGTGGAGCGTAAGAGCAGAAAAGTCCAGATCCATGGAATTCGCATTCTGGAGATGAATCTTCCGCATGTGCGTATGGAGGTGGACTGTTCTAAAGGAACATATATCCGTACTTTGTGCCATGACATTGGAGAGAAGCTTCAGGTGGGCGGCTGTATGGAAGAACTTGAGCGTACGAAAGTCGGCCATTTCCTGAAAGAAGATGCGGTAACACTGGATGAAGTGCGACAGAAGATGGAACAGGGAGAAGGTGCAGAACTTTTCACTCCGCTGGATCAGATCTTCGCGGAACTGCCGGCCGTTACTGTGACGGATGCGAAGGCATGGATGTCTTATAACGGAAATGATCTTCCGGAGCGTTTTCTGTTAGAAAAAGAAGCGTGGACAGATGGACAGGAAGTCAGAGTATATGATTCCAGAAAGAATTTTATCGGTCTTTATCAGTATCGTGCACCGAAGAAGCTGTTCCATATTAAGAAAATGTTTCTGGATCCTGAAGCAGAGAAAATTGAGAAATAAAGGACGAATAAGACAGACATGCAATATATAAAAGGATTAGATGCCTTTGACGGAAGAAATCAGACAGCGGTAACGCTTGGAAAGTTTGATGGATTGCACAGAGGACATCAGAAGCTGCTCAACAGAATAATGAAATATGCGCAGAAGGAAGATTGCGACAGTGTCGTTTGTGCCTTTGATATGGACAGAGACTGTCTGATGACAAATGAAGAGCGAAGAGCATTTCTTGAGGACAAGGTAGATTATCTGATCGAGATTCCATTTACGAGAGAAATGATGGAGATGGAAGCAGAGAAATTTATCGATGAAATCCTGCATAAGAAGCTGCACGCATCACACATTGTTGTCGGAACGGACTTTAACTTTGGTCATGAAAAAAGAGGAAATCACCAGATGCTGGAGAAATATGCAGCGAAATATGGCTATACAGTTGATGTGGTCGAGAAAGCATATTACAAAGACCGGGAGATCAGCAGCACTTATATCAGGGAACTTCTCCTCGATGGAAATGTTCCTCTTGCAAATAAGCTTCTGGGGTATCCGTATGAGATCACCAGTGTTGTGGAACATGGACAGCAGCTTGGAAGAACACTTGGATTTCCGACAATGAATCTTGCACCGCAGGAAAAGAAAATCTTGCCAAAGTACGGTGTCTATGCCTGTCGCGTCCTTGTGGATGGTGTATGGTATGGCGGTGTGGGAAATGCCGGGGTGAAACCGACCGTTGCGCAAGAGAAAAGACGGTTGTTCGAAGTTTATGTTTACGGATATGAAGGCGATGCTTATGGGAAGACTGCCACAGTGCAGATTCTGGAGTTCGAACGTCCGGAAACGAAATTTCATTCGGTTGAAGAACTTAAAGACCGCGTGATGAAAGATATGCGGTATGGAGAGGAATATCTGAAAAATCATCCATTCGATGAAAGATAAAAGATTTTAAATTTGTGCTTTACAAGCAGATATCTCTGTGCTATACTATCCGAGGTATCAAATCAGCCGGTGTTCGGTAATCGGATCACTCCGACCATTGCTTAATGCCAGGCGGTTTAACTAAGAATTTTAAGGAGGATATTACAATGATCGCAAAAGAGAAGAAACAGGCTATCATCAAAGAATTTGGAAGAACAGAGGGAGATACAGGATCACCGGAAG
>OLNW01003577.1_pt1 | contig 11861 bp, 10 predicted proteins | sample 1672121 | NCBI WGS metagenome assembly OLNW01 (sample SAMEA3136648, study PRJEB25190) | human gut metagenome
AGTCGATTGGAACCAGTTTTCCGTTGACTTTTGCACCGATCATCTTATTGCCGACCGCGGAATGAATACTGTAAGCAAAGTCGATCGGCGTGGAACCGGTCGGAAGATTCTTGACATCTCCGGTCGGTGTAAAACAGAATACCGTATCGGAAAACAGGTCAAGATCGCTCTTTAGCAGGCTCATGAACTCTTTATTATCTGACATGTCGCGCTGCCACTCTAAGATCTGACGGAGCCAGCTCAGCTTTTCCTCTTCGGTAACGGTCATTGGCTGTGACACACCGCCATTGTTACTTGCCTCTTTGTACTTCCAATGGGCAGCGATACCATATTCAGCCGTACGATGCATCTCAAAGGTACGGATCTGTATCTCAAACGGCTGACCGGTCGGTCCGATCAGAGTCGTATGGAGTGACTGGTACATGTTCGGCTTAGGCATCGCAATGTAGTCTTTAAACCGTCCCGGAATCGGCTTATACATCTCATGAATCACACCGAGTGCTGCATAACAGTCCTTGACGGAATCCACGATGATGCGGATGGCAAACAGATCATAAATCTGGTCTAATGTCTTGTGCTGATTGACCATTTTTTTGTAAATACTGAAGAAATGTTTTGCACGTCCGTCAACCTGTGCAGGAATTCCTGCATCTTTGATGTGCTGACGCACTTCTTCCACCAGTTTCTGTACATATTCGTCCCTGACACTCTTGCGCTGTGCGATCTGATGTACCAGATCATAATAGGCATCCGGCTCTAAATATTTGAGTGAGAGATCGTCCAGCTCGATCTTGATCTTGGAAATACCAAGACGCTGTGCGATTGGTGCGTAAATATCCATCGTTTCACGGGCTTTTTCCTTCTGCTTCTCAGGTGTCATGTATTTGAGCGTACGCATATTGTGAAGACGATCCGCAAGCTTGATCAGGATAACACGGATATCCTTTGCCATTGCAAGGAACATCTTACGAAGATTCTCTGCCTGAACCTCCACTTTATCCGCATCATAAGAGAGCTGTCCTAATTTGGTAACACCATCTACCAGAAGAGCAACCTCATCTCCAAACTCCTGTGCAATCTGTTCATCCGTCATAACAGTATCTTCCACAACATCATGTAAAAGTCCTGCAACGATCGTCTCCTTATCAAGCTCTAACTCCGCTAAAATAATCGCAACACACAATGGATGGATGATATATGGCTCGCCGGACTTTCTTGCCTGTCCCTCATGTGCATCCCTCGCAACATGATATGCTTTCTCGATCAGCGATATATCTGTCGATGGATGATACTTTCGCACGCTGGCGATCAGTTCGTCATATAGTTTTTCCGGACTCTCAAACTCTTTCATCGGCTTGATGTTATCGTCCTCTTCTTTTACTTTTTTTTGCAGATCCAGTGATTCTGATGAAAAATCCGCCATGTGCCTCACCCACTTTATCCCTTTTTTAGTAGTTTATATTATATTTTATTTTTATGGAAAATGCAACGTTTATTGATGATATCATGCCCCGCTTTTGCTTATGGTATAGCGTTTCATACATTTTCCGTCCAGATCCATTTCCTCCCGGAACATAAATCCCAGTTTTTCTGCCAGACATTCCGATGCTTTATTTCCTTTCTGGATCAGACAGTTTAATTTATCGAATTCAAGAAAATTCCATGCGTAACCGATCACAGCAAGACAAACCTCTGTTGCATATCCTTTTCTCTGATACGATACGTCGATCATATATCCAAGTTCCGGCTCACCGTCACACACCTCACGATTCTCGATCCCGACCCGCCCGATCAGTTTTCCCGTCGCCTTTTCGATCACGACCCACATGCCGTACCCATAAAGGCGGTACATATAGTTAATATACGACCGCTGATACTCTTTTTCCTTTTCGTATTCATACAGCGGGTCTAAATATTCCGTCATTCCTTCCCCGGCATACAGTGCAAACAGGCCGTCTAAATCATCCAGCGTGATCTCCCGCACGATGCAGCGTTCTGTCGTGACGATCGTCCACGGAATACCATGTTTACGTTCATACGCACGAAGCAGAAACGTTTCATCCACTTCCTCAAGACCTTCGATTAACATAACCGCAGCCTGCATTCCCTGTTCTTCGATTCCCTCCGTCACTTCATCTGTGCTGTCATTACAATTCACGTTCTGACTACCAATTTCTGTAATCACATCGTCCGGTACTTCTCCTGTGCTCTCATTCTCTGCTCCGCCCGGTCCGATATATCCCAGCGTTGCCATTCCAAGCTGATCCATATTAGAAATAATGTGCCCATCTGTAGAGATGAGCACACTTTCTTCTGGCGGGAACAGAGAAAACTCTGCTCTGCGATTGGCATTATTTTTCCCTGTTACCACCAGTTTCAGATCCGGTTCCGGTCTGATATTCTGTTTTAAATAATCCAGTTCCCGCTCCGGGAGTCTGTCTGCTATTATAAATCTTAATTCCGGCATCGTATTTCACATTACCTCAATCGCTTATTCTAAGGTATCCTCTTCTGTATCCGGTTCCGGCACGACCGGATCTGTGGCATAATCATATTTGATATCATCATATCCCCATCCGGCAATGATATCTTTTGGTTTGCCATCTACCATAACTGTTTTATAGGTCGTTATTCTTACAAAATAGCGTTTGCCCTTGGTAAGTCCCTTGATCGTATATTTTAATTTATTGCTGTTTTTGATCTTGATCAGATGGATATCTTTTTCCGGTGTCGAATAAAAACCACCTTCTCCATCCGTATACTGGATCATATAACCGGTAATCTGCTCTTTGGTCTTCTTTGGTACATTCCAGCTTACCGTAGCAGAATTTGACGTCATCACCAGATCATTCAGCATTGCATTCTGCGGTGCGATCGTAAACTCCCGGATGATCGTTCCGCGGAAATCACCTTTTAATTTAATCTGAATACGATGCACTCCGATACTCCTGCAGTCTGTCAGATATTTTACGGAATAATTCTTTTTCGGAACCGTCTTTCCGGTATAATTACGTTTTACCGTTACTGCAGGTTTATGTTTCTTTCCGTCGTAGACATAAGTTGTCTCTCTCTGCCAGTTATCATCCGCAAGACACACATACAGGCTGGTTGACTGTACTAGCGGCCATTTGTTTTTGATGGAACGGTTATTTTTAAAAGTAGACTTTTTAATTCCAGGAATCTGTGTCCATGAACTTAAGTCTGTATAGGAGAGAAGATTCTTCGTCTTATCCAAAGACTCCTTTGAATCGATCACTTTAAATGTATTATATATTTTACGCTCTCTGCCATTGATATCGCGAAGTCCCCAGTAAAAGCCCTGATCCACATCCGACTGCGGTTCGGTATCTCTCGCATAGATAAAGGATTCGATCATCTTATTGCCTTCGCTGATATAGTAAGCATACGCATATGTTGCTGCCTGCAGCTCTTCTCCCTGTGTCGAATTGAACGCCTGCTCTGCAAGCATGATCGTTGCATCTTTGCCGATCTTCTTTTTTACATATTCCGTCAGGACAGAAATATTTTTCATGGTAATGATCGTGGAATCCACACCACTGCCTGCTAAAGAGTCATCCCAGAATTTTGGCTCCACAAGACCCTGTGAATATGCATGATATGCAATGTTTGGACAGATCTTCCCCTGCGCTTTCAGTTTCGAATAAAATGTGTCCAGTGTATTCTTCGTCGAGAAAAAGCTGTTTCCGCCTCCATCGACATCCTGATTCCAGTTATAATCAAGGCTGATATATACCTTTGAATGGCTGCTGACACTCTTTGTAGCATTATATGCAATGCGGAATGCCCGCGCATAATCATCCATATACGCACTTAAGCTTTTTCCGCCCGCATAGTTCCAGTCATAAGGGCTGTCAACCTCATTTCCCAAGATCCATCCGGACACCAAATGCTGTTCATTGCCAAATTTCTCTGCCATGTAACTCATAAATGCTTCCCAGGTACGGCATCCTGCTGCTGATGTTGTCTTAATGGAAGAGAATATTTTTCCACCGCCATAACTCATTTTGCCCGCCTGGCCTTTTGCGTCTTTGCCAAGAAGCAGGATCACATATACTTTGGATCCATCGTCAATATACTGACGCACCTGATCCTGCAGCCAGTTTACACGATCCCTGTCAAATGTATATTTTTTCCCGCGGTATTTATACACCTCTTTATTTCCGCAGTCTTTATTTAAAATTTCTTCGATCGACCAGTTTAAGACAACATGCTGCGTACGGAGTTTCTTTACCGACGTGTGATCTGCCCAGTCCGGCTGCAGTCCTTTTTTAGACGTTGTCTTAACACCGGTACCGGTGTAGGATGCCAGTGCCTCCGGATTTGTAATATACTGTGCACCACTGACTGCTATATATTTTTTTCCTTTTTTGTATGCAGCCACAAATTTCTGGCAAAGCATGCTGCTCTTATATTTTACAGAAAATGTGACAGTACCTTTTTTAAAGTTAGCGGAAGCCACCGGTTTTCCGGCAAGTTTTGCATTTTCTTTTACATTGGCATCTACCGAAAACAGGTAAAGTTTTTTTCCCATTCCTTTCTGTATTCCGGCAACTTTTGCTTTTACCGTTACCTTGCTTCCAACTGAATTTACTTTACAGGATACTAACTGTACCGGTTTTCCAGCTGCATAAACCTCTGTCTGTGCACCGGGAAAAAGCCCTGCTGCCAGGATTGCAACGAGACAGATACAAATGATTTTTTTTAATATTTTCATAACTTACATTCCCCTGTGATTTATCTATCGTGTACTGCGCCTACGAGTTCTTTGATATCTTTTACCTGATAACGCTCCATATAATCGCGGATTCCGTCAACAATCTCCATGGTTACCTGTGGATTGGTAAAGTTTGCTGTTCCGACAGACACTGCCGTTGCTCCCGCAAGGATCATCTCGATCGCATCATCTGCATTCATGATCCCGCCCATACCAACGATCGGGATATTTACCGCCTGTGCGGTCTGATATACCATGCGCACTGCAACCGGATGCACGGCAGGACCTGACATGCCGCCCGTTCTGTTTGCCAGTGCAAACGTGCGTCTGTGGATATCGATCTTCATTCCTGTCAGCGTGTTGATCAACGATAAACCGTCCGCACCGCCGGCTTCTGCCGCACGCGCCATCTCCGTGATGTCTGTTACATTCGGTGAAAGTTTCATGATGACAGGCTGTTTTGCATGCGCCTTGATCTCTCTTGTGATATCTTCAACCATCTTTGGATTCTGTCCAAAGGCAATTCCGCCCTCTTTTACATTCGGACAGGAAATATTGATCTCTAAAAGATCGACCGGCTGGTCTGCAAGTCTGTCCACAACTTCTATGTATTCCGACGTTGTATGTCCACATACATTGACCACAATTCTGGTATCATATTTCTTTAAGAAAGGAATATCGCGCTCAATGAAAAGATCAATACCCGGATTCTGAAGTCCGATCGCATTTAACATGCCCCCGTATACCTCAGCCACACGCGGTGTCGGATTTCCTTCCCACGGTACATTGGCAACACCCTTTGTCACAACAGCACCAAGACGGTTTAAATCCACAAACTCCGAATATTCTTCCCCGGCGCCAAACGTTCCGGACGCAGTCATGACCGGATTATTTAATGTCACTCCACATAAATCTACTTTCATGTTCATCAGAATTCTACCTCCTGTGCAAGAAATACCGGTCCCTCTTTACAGATTCTCTTATTTTTTACATTGCTGTGTGCATCTTTTTCTTTTGACTTGCACACGCAGGCAAGACAGGCTCCGATACCGCATGCCATGCGCTCTTCCATGGAAATCCAGCACTCGATGTTCTGCTCTGCGGCATATTCTTTGATTGCACGCAGCATCGGGGTTGGTCCACAGGCATAAATGATGTCTGCATCCAGTCCGTTCTCACGGATCGCATCAAGTACATTTCCCTCTGTTCCGGCACTGCCATCCTCCGTTGCAATATAGATCTGTCCGCGGTTACGGAAATCTTCCAGCAGGAAAAGCTCATCCCGGAATCCAAGCACGATCTGTTTCTCGCAGTCTAACTCTTTGGCAAGTTCTAACATTGGCGGGATTCCGATTCCTCCACCGATCAGAAATGCCTTTTTGTTTTTCTGTGGGAATCCATTTCCAAGCGGTCCTACCACTTTTAACTGCATACCGGTGCGCATGCCGGAAAATTCTGCGGTTCCCTTTCCTGCCACACGGTATACCAGACGGATCGCACCGTCCTTTCTGTCGATCTCACAGATACTGATCGGTCTTGGAAGCAGTCTGCTTCCCTCATTGCAGTAGACAGAAACAAACTGTCCTGCTTTTGCATGTGCTGCGATGTGCTCTGTGCGCAGCCACATACTGTAAATATCGTCCGCGATTTCTTCCTGCCGGATGATGATCGCAGTTTCCTCAAATTTTGTGCCCTTTGTCTGCATGAATTTTCTCCTTTTATCTACCCGCTTTTTTATTCCTCATATACGATATGACCGCCAACGATCGTCATTTTTACTTTTCCGGTCACCGTTCTTCCGTCAAACGGGGTATTTCTTCCCTTGCTTGCAAATTTGTTTTTATCGATCTTATAAGTTTCATTCGGATCAAAGATCACGATATCTGCTGTCTTTCCAGGAGCGATATCGCCCTTGTCAAGTCCGACGATCTTCGCCGGATTATAACTCATTTTTTCTGCCATCTGCATCGGTGTCAGATAACCGCCAAGTACCAGTTCTGTATAGGTTAAGCATGCTGCGGTTTCAAGTCCGACGATTCCAAACGGCGCATTCTTCATGGAGGTATTTTTATCTGCAAATGTATGCGGTGCATGATCGGTAGAAATCACATCCATAATATTGTCACGAAGTCCCACTCTTAGTGCCTCCACGTCTTTTTTAGTACGAAGCGGCGGGTTCATCTTAAAATTAGTATCTGCATCCGCATCCGCAGCAATCACATTCTTTTCCACATCCATTTCCGGTGCGATCTTGCGTATATCATCCGAAGTCAGTGTAAAATGATGCGGACATACTTCTGCGGTAACTTTTACATTCTTCTGCTTTGCAAGATCGACCATCATGACGGAATCTTCCGTTGAGCAATGACATAAATGAAGTTTTGCCCCGGTGTCGTGGCTTAGCATGATATCTCTTGCAACAATGATATCTTCTACGGAATTGGTGATTCCCTTTAATCCAAGTTCTCTTGCATGCTCATCCTCATTCATGACACCGCCATTGACAAGATTTTTATCCTCACAATGTGCAAGTACCACAATGCCCAATTTTGCAGCTTTTTCCATCGCCTCGCGGTATAGCTGGGCATTCATGACGGATTTTCCGTCCTCACTGATTGCAGGGATTCCAGCCTTTACCATTCCCTCAATATCCGCAAGTTCTTTTCCTTCCTGATTTTTTGTCACGGCACCCACCTGTAATACATTTACAAGTCCGACCGTTTTTGCCTTATTATGCACATAATTTACAACATCCGGATTGTCAACAACCGGTTTGGTGTTCGGCATTGCAAGAATCGTTGTATATCCACCGTGTGCTGCTGCGCGGCAGCCTGTTTCGATCGTTTCTTTTTCCTCAAATCCCGGATCACGCAGATGCACATGCATGTCAATAAATCCCGGCATGACAAAACATCCCTTCGCATTGATCTTCCGGTCTGCTTTCTCTTTGATCCCTTTTTCGATCTTAGAAACAACACCATTTTCCACCAATACATCTGCAACTTCATTCATCCCTGTGGCAGGATTGATCACCTGTCCATTTTGAATTAATATTGTCATAATTTCTCCATTCCGAAGCACGCTTTCATCGCTTCTGTGCAAAATTTTGTCTGTATTCTGTCAAATTTTATATCAGTGTACCATATGCAAAAATCTTCGTAAACACAAAGCCTCTATAAACTGCCATAGATTTCCGGCGTGACATAGGCGCGGATAAAAATGCCCTCCGGCCGGTACTCTTCCTCTAAAAGTTCCCCACTCTTTCTGATCTGCTGTAAAATTCCAGCCTCCTGATAAGAGATTGTACGCTCCACTAATATTTTATTATCCCGCAGCAGCGTACAGAAAAGTTCTTTCAACTCCTCTAATCCTGTTCCCTTTTTTGCGGAAACCGCCAATGTATAATCTGCCTTAAAATCACGGATCGGCTCCTCATCTGTGACCTGATCCTGCTTATTAAATAGGGTAATAACCGTTTTTTCCCTGATATCGAGCTGATAGAGTGTGTCATACACAATGTGCATCTGCTTGTCCCGTTGTGGATTGGACGCATCCACCACATGCACGATATAATCTGCATATTTGGCTTCCTCTAAGGTACTCTTAAATGCTTCGATCAGATGATGCGGCAGTTTCCGGATAAAACCGACCGTGTCCGTCAGAAGAATTTCCTGTCTGCCCGGCAGTTCTAAGACACGCGTTGTCGGATCTAAAGTTGCAAACAGCTTATCTTCCTCTAACACTCCCGCTCCCGTTAAGTGGTTTAAAAGTGTTGATTTTCCCGCATTGGTGTATCCGACGATCGCAGCCACAGGGATCTGTTTCTTTTCCCTCTGGGCGCGCGTGATCTCACGGTGTTTCCTCACTTCTTTTAATTCACGGTTCAACTGCGCAATACGGTCTTTGATCAGACGCCTGTCCATCTCCAACTTTTTCTCACCGGGGCCTCTGGTTCCGATACCACCGCCAAGTCTTGACATGGAACGCCCGAGACCGGTCAGACGGCTTAGTCTGTATTTTAACTGCGCCAGCTCGACCTGGATCTTTCCCTCGCTTGTCGTTGCCCGCGCTGCAAAAATATCAAGAATGATCAGCGTCCGGTCCATGACTTTTGTATCTAACATCTGCTCTAAGTTTTTGAGCTGTGCCGGCGATAACTCATCATCACAGACGATACCGGTCGCACCTAGTTCCGCGATCATGTCGGCGATTTCCTGTACTTTTCCGGTTCCAACATAGGTGCCCGGATGGATCAGTTCACGTTTCTGGATCAGCGTGCCGACGGTAACTGCTCCTGCTGTCTTTACAAGTTCTGCTAATTCTGCGACGGAATCTTCCGCATCGTCACCATCCTGTTCGCTGACACCGACTAAAATGACACGCTCTTTTACTTCTTCTATTTTAATGGGTTCTGGCATGTGTTCCTCCCTTGCTGTCTCTAATTCTAATTTCCTGTATCCTGTGAAGAACTGTCTCCCGCAGTATTATCCCCTGTCGAATCACTCTGTGCTGAACGATTCTCCGCAGAACTGTCTCCTGTAGAACTATCATTCGTGGTATCACTTTGTGCAGAGCTATCGTCTGTGGAACTATTTCCCGTAGAGTTTTGCCCTTCATCTGAAGAATCCGTACTTTCTGTATCGCTGCCCGCATCCGTATTCTGGCGGTTCTTTAAAAAGATATATTCTCTCTGCGCCGCCTCATCATCCGGATAAAGGGAAACGTACTGCTGAACGACATCCCACGCAGATGAAAAATCACCGCTGTACTCATAAGCAATGATCTGATTTGACAAAAGCTCCTGCTGATTTGTGACATTATCCATCGCAAGTCCCTGTCTGATATCCTCTAACGCCGCTTCATAGTTGCCTTTTTCCATCTGGATCTCGGCAAGCGCATTCATTGCCACAGAGTCCGCCGTACCACTGTCGACATATGCCTGATAATATTTTTCCGCATTTGCAGAATCTTCTTCCGCTTCATAGACCTGTGCAAGATAAAGGTTTGCTTTGGCACTGTCCTTTTTGACTGCTCCTTCTAACTCTTTGACTGCATTATCATATTGTCCGAGCAGATAATAAATCCTGCCGCGCCAGGTAAGATTTTCTGCGGAATTTCCCTTGATATCAAACGCTTTGTTTAAATACTCTTCCCCTTCCTCAGTCATATTATTACCGGCAAGGTTCTCATAAATCCCAACATACAGTTCATAATCATCCGGGTTATATTTGACAGCATTGGCAAAATCTTTTTTTGCCGTATCCGTATCCTGCTGCTTTAGACTCAGACATCCATGCAGATAATATGCGTTGCCGTTTTCCTCATCATAATCGATCATCGCCTGATAAGTAGCAAGAGCTCCCTCTATATCTCCACCGGCATACTGTGCTGCCGCCTTATAATAGCAGATGTCGAGTTCTGTATCTGTAATCTTCCCCACACACTGGGATAGTGCGCTGTTAAAAGCAGCCACTGCACCTTCATAATCACCGGACTGCATACTGTTAATCCCAATCTTGCGGAAATCCAGTTCATCTTCTAAGCGCTCATTGGTACATCCGGTAAAAAGTGCAGCAAACAATACTGCCCCTGCAACCATGTATGGCAATCTGTGTTTCTTCATATTATATTAATTCCTTTTCCCTACAATTCTTCAAATACCAGCCGCATATCATACCACACGGCTCCCCCGTGCTTTGACATGGACTTTCCTTCATTTACAAAACCAAATCTCTCATAAAATGGAATAAGACTCTCTTTACACGTTAAAACGATCCCTTTTCGTTCCTGCTCTTTGACATCCGCGATCACGCGCTCCATGAGTTTCGACGCACATCCCATTTTCTGATACTCCGGCAGCGTTGCCACTCCAAAGATCATCTGCCACTGTCCCTCTTCACGGTGCATTGTGGCATCCTCAAACATCTCATCCCGCAGGATTGGAATATCTGTCGTCATTCCATTGATCATGCTTGCCAGTTTCCCGGAATCCTCCAGTAACCAGAAATGATTCGGGAATACGGTCAGGCGTTTTTCAAAAGAATCCTTTTCTGCTGCTTCTTCCGGTGGAAAACACTGTCTTTCCAACTCTGTGATCGCATCTATATCATTCATTGTTGCAAATCTTATGTCCATTGTTTTTGTCTCCATTTTTAATTCTTGCTGCACTTCAGTCCGCAGTGCACGTCCGAAAAATCAGAGATTTTCCGGACTGACGGGCTTTCGCCCTATCAACGAAGCAAACAATAAAAAAGTGCCTGCAAGCAGTCATTTTTTATTGTTCACTTCGTTGGCACTGCTCAATGCTTACGCACATTATACCATACCTTTTTGATGTTTTGCATTGATTTTGAAACTTTTTGTGGCTATGCTATATCTAATAGTCAGATGATTCGAAAGAATCAAATATTTGCAAAGGAGGATCTGATCTTGAAATTCTTTTCCGGAAAAGAAAAAAAACATACAGCAGAATCTAATGATGATCTCATCGAACGATTGCTGCTTGAGAATTACAACCGCTACTATCATCTTGCATACAGCTATGTACATAATCCCGACGATGCCAGTGACATTGTACAAAACGGAGCCTATCTGGCGATCAAAAACAGTGCTTCCCTAAGGCAGCCGGAATATGCGGCGACCTGGATTTACCGCATCATGTTAAATGAGATTTTTCATCATTTAAAGCGGCCGGATACCATTTCTTACGAGGATTCACTGATCGCAGAGGGAAAACCGGACCAGTATCAGGACTTAGATCTTAGAACTGCGCTCGATTCTTTGTCCCCGGAGGATAAGGCGATCGTGGAACTTCGGTATTTCGAGGACTTAAAAATCGAAGATATCGCCCGCGTCTTAAATGAAAATGTCAATACCATAAAAAGCCGTCTGTACCGCAGTATGCAGAAGTTAAAACTGAAAATGGAGGTAACCGAATGAACACCAATGATTTTTATGAATTAAAAAAATCCTATGACACCTCGCAAATGCCTGAAAAAGAGGTCATAAAAATGAAAGAAAAAATGAAATCATAAAGGGGGAGATAAGATGGTGAAAGTCGGAATTATAGGCTGTGGAAAGATTGCACAGGTTCGTCATATTCCGGAATATCTGGATAATCCGAATG
>OLNW01003585.1_pt1 | contig 11844 bp, 9 predicted proteins | sample 1672121 | NCBI WGS metagenome assembly OLNW01 (sample SAMEA3136648, study PRJEB25190) | human gut metagenome
ATTGTTTCTTCTGATGAAAATCCATCCATTTCTACTAGCAATTGGTTTAATGTTTGGTTATTTTCTGATTCTGCTCCACCGTTACTTGACCTCCTTGAGCCTATTGCATCAATTTCATCTATGAACACTATACATGGTGCTAATTTTCTTGCTTTGTCGAATAATTTTCTTACTCTTGAAGCTCCTAAACCTGCAAACATTTCGATAAATTCTGAACCACTCATTGATATAAATGGTACATCCGCTTCTCCAGCAATTGCTTTTGCAATTAATGTTTTACCTGTTCCTGGCTTTCCATATAATAAAACACCTTTAGGAATTTTTGCACCCATTTCTGTAAATTTCTTTGGTTTTTTCAAGAATTCTACTATCTCTTTTAATTCTTCTTTTTCTTCATCTAAACCAGCTATATCGTCAAATGTAATTTTTGTTTTTCTTTCTGTATCATCATATACTTCACCTTTGTCTCCAAGTCCTTGCATTTTAAATATCATTATAAATAATGCAACCATTATGATTGTTGGTAAAAGTGAAAATACATATGATGGTATTTGAGATAATAAACTTGGAGTTTTCGTTTCTACTTGTATATTATTTTCTTCAAGTACTTTTTGTTGAACTAATTCAGAAAATACTTGAACACTTGGTATTATTGTTGTTTTCTTTTTTTCTACATCTTTCATCTTTACTTTTAATGTTGGACTACCTGTTGTCATTTCTATTTTTTCTACATTTCCTGCTTGTATTTCTTTTACTAAATCTGTGTATGCTAATTTAGTTTCTTCTGAATTATTCTCTTTTACAGTTTTGTATAGAAAATATGCTGCAATTACTGCAATAACTAAGACCAACATAGTTATAATTATATTTAATAAAGTTTTTAACATTTTATTTGATTTGTCTTTATCCATTTTTTAACCTCTTTCTTTATCATGTATAATTTAATTTATTTAAGCTTCTGAGCCTTGTGGCTCATCACCATCACTTTCGTCATCTTCTTTATCTTCTTTTTTCTTTTGTTCCTTGTCCTCCTTAGGCTCTTCTTTTTTCTCTTCTTGTCTTTTTATTTCTTCTCTTACATTCTTTTGTTCTTGCTTAATCTTCATCACTTCTTGCATTTTTTTTATAAAGTCATCTTTTAAGATAAAAATTGCTGCAGCAAGATAAATATAAGCAATTGTTGTATATGCAACTTGGAAATATTTTATAGTAAAATCTGTAAAATAATTTATTACAATATATACTATTTCTAGAAGCATAGGAAAAGTAAAGGCATATATGGACATAGTATAAACTGCTGAAAATTTCATTTTTATTTTTGCTATTACAGCTGTTATCCATCCAAATAAAGCAACTCTTAATGTATCTAAAAATGCATATATTATTCCTGTAAGAAATAATCCTGTAAAAATTGTTATAGAATATTTCTCGTAAAAGTTATTCATTCTACTACTTCTCATATAATCAATTAATTCGCTTTTATTAAAGTTTGTTATTTCTTCTTTTGTATAATTTGTTATAAATTCATTATATGTATATTCCTGTGTTTGAATATTGTCATCATCGATTTTATTATTTAAAACAATTTGGTCTTTAAAAAAGAAAATTGTTATTCCTGGCACTATTTCATCATTTTTTTCTTTTTCTTTATCTTCTGAATTTTCTGCACTTGGGTCTATTACTACTTTTTCGATAGCATTATATCCTGTTTCTGTTAAGATAATAGGCTCTTCTAAATTCATCGAAACTTTTCCATCTTCAAAAGTAAAATCTGGCACATTTTGCTCTATATATTCTGATACTTTCCATATTTGCTTGTTAACTTTTAAAATTGAACCTACTACAGAGAACACCGCTACTATTGCTGTTAAAATGATTAAATATCTTATAGCTCTACTTATTCCCTCTGTTGCCATTGTTGGATATTGTTCAAATTTTGTTATTGAATACCATACCTTTTTAGGAAAGCTTATATTTGTCTTTTTACTTTTATCTTCCATTATTTTTTCTCATTCCTTTCAATTTATCCATTTTATTCATACACTCTAGTTAAACTGCTATCCACAAACATTGGACTAACATTAAAATGTACTTCATCATTTATTTTCACAGTTTTTCCTGTAATATCAACACTTACATGGAACATTCCCAATCTTCCTAGAACCTCGCATTTTTCTCCATTTATTGTTACATATATTTTTTGTTTTTTGAATGCATTTTTGGTATCTCTAACAATATATCTTAATTTATCAATTGGTCTGAACATATCTCTATCAACAATTACATTAAATCCATCTGCATAACCACATGGCACTATTGCAATTTTAGTTTCTTTTTTAGTTGTATATGAATTTGAATATCCTATATTATAACCAGTTGGAATAGTTTTTATTTCTGCCACATTTGATTTTAAATATCCAACTTTTTTAAATCCCCAAGTATTTGGTATTGATAATCTTCCAAGCAATGCAGAGCCAATTCTTACTGCATTTAAATGCATTTCTGGGAAACGCAAAAATGCTGATGAGTTGCATATATGTAACATTTCTGCTTTTATTCCATTATTTTTTAACTCTCTTATACATTGCATAAATCTCTCATACTGTTCTCTAGATTCTTTTCCATCTCCAAAAAATGCTATTGAAAAATGTGAAAATGCTCCTTCTATATTAATATTCTTCCATGTTTTTATTGCCCTTACCATTTCTTCTTTTTGACTATATATAAAACCATATCTTCCAAAACCTGTATCTATTTTTAGATGTACCCTAGCTTTTATTTGTAGATTTTGTGCAATTTCTTCTACTGCATCTCCTGCCTCTTTTGAACCAACTGTTAATATTATGTTAGATTTAATTAATATTTCTACATCTTCTTTTACTGCTGTAGAAGACATCATCAAAATATCTTGTTTTATTCCAGCCTGTCTTAATTTTACCGCTTCTTCTACTGTAGCTACAGCAAAAAATTCAACACCATTGTCTATTAAAAAGTTTGTGTATTCTACTAATCCTAAACCATATCCATTTCCTTTTACTACTGCAATTAATTTAGGTTTCTTTTCGTCCTTATTTATTATTTCTGTTATAATATTTAGATTGTGTTTTAAATTTTCTTTTTCTACTACTAGTGCTTTCATTATTAATTCATCCTTCCTCAAATTATAAATCTGGTTTGGACTTTTATTTTTTGAACTTAGTCTTTAGTCCTCTAAGATTTCTAAATGTTTTTTCTGAAAATTTATATATTGAATATATTAATGGTTTAAACGGAATATATACCTCTCCTATAAATTCTGTAAATGTTGCTCCAAAACCTTTTTTAAATCTATATAATCCATATTGAGGATGATTTTCGTCAACAACACCTGAAACACCTCTAAAGTCGTATACATCATCTTTTCTTGCTATTGCCATTTTTATCATTTCCCATTGTAATAAATAATTTGGCATTAAATTTCTATGTTCATTACTACTTGCTCCATATAAGTACCAAGTTTTATTTCCATAAAAAATTGGAATTACTCCTGATATTGGCTTGTCCTCATAATATGCCATCAACAATTTCATATGATTTGGTGCTAGTTCATCATACATTTTTTCAAAATATGATAATGGTCTTATTATAAATCCATCTCTTGCACCTGTCTCTACCATTATTCTATGAAAATCTTTTAAATCGTCTCTTGTTCCTTCTTTTACTTCAACACCTTTTTTTATTGCCAAACGCACATTATATCTTGTTTTTGAATGAAATCCTGCAAAAATTTCGTCTTCTGTTTTATTTTTTATATCTAGTCTAAATACATATCTTGGTTGAATTTCTTCTCTAAAGTTTTTAGCATCATCTTTTATTTTATACCCTAAATTTGTTACTACTTTTCTATATTCTTCATCACTGCTTAATATATCTGGTTCAGCCTTATATACTATTGCATTATATTTTTTTGCTAATTCTTTAATTCCATCTGTTAATTGCTTCATTACAGCTATATCATGTATGTCACATGTTGGCCCTCTTGATGAATACATTATATTTCCGAAAATTGGTATTTTTCTTATTAATACACTTACTGCCCCTATTATTTTTCCATTTTCATCTTCTGCTAATACAACTTCATTTGTCCAGTTCGATTTTACTTTCGCCCATTCTGGTGATTGTTGAAAATTGCACCTCTCATGGCTTTCTAAAAATTCTTTATATTCTTTTTTACTTTCCTCATCTGTTACAAATCTCATTTGTTTTACCTCATTTCTTTCTGCTTCTTTTTTATTATTTACATTTTGACTTTATTTTACACTAATTATATTATTTTTACAAGGGTTTTCCATGAAAAAACAGAGGGATTTTGCAACCACTCTGTTATTCATAAATTTATTTATTTTCTTCTTTTACCATCTTATCTAAAGACTCAATTAACTCTTGCAATTTTTTCAAATCTGAGCCCATCATTTCCCAGTCATTTCTATCATTAGATTCAGTTAAATTTTTGTTAGCATCTATTATCGCCTGTATCATCCCATCAATATCTTCAGTGTTATTTACATCAATACTTACTGCTGATTGTGATAATAAATTTGCAATAGCTTCACTTAAAGTATCTCCTATTGCAACTTTGGTTCCAGATGCAACAATAACCTTTTTCAAAGTTGTTGGTTGATTTGGTTCATTTGCCATTGTTTGATAAATTGTCTCTACATACAGAACAGTATTATTTATAGGTATTATTTTCATATCTTTCGAAATCTTACTTCCTGTAACATTTATTGCAGATAATTCTGCAGAAATAGTCTCATCTTGTTCTATTTGATTATCTAATTGAGTTGGCCCTAAAATATTACTATCTGTTGGATATTTATAAATTTTTAGCTTACATTCTGTTCCATTGCATGTTCCAACAAGATAAGAAATAATATTTGATTTTGTATCTTGTGTATACATTTGCACTAAACCAAATTCTGCTTTATCGCTATTAGGATTTTTTACCGTGGCATAATATGGGTTCAATGTTGCTGTTTTAGTTTTTGACGTTGCAGTTCCATATTTAGGTAACGCCCAAATGTCACTATTTCTATATAATACATCTTCTTTTACATTATGGTATACCATAAGCATTTCTGACTGAATTTCATATAAAAATTTAGGATATTTTAATTGTTCTTTTATTCCTTCTGGAATTTCTTTTCCTGCATAATCAGCAAATATTGTTGGATACAATTTATAATATGCCATTATTACAGGGTCATTTCTATCTGTTATATAAAATGTCATTTCTCCATTGTATGCATTTATAATAACTTTTACTGAATTTCTTATATAATTTATACTACGTTTTGCTCCATCATATTCAATTTCTGTGTATGTTGAATATGGATATTTATCAGATATTGTATAAGCATCTAGCACCCAATATATTTGACCATCATTTATTACAGTATACGGATTTTCATCATATATTAAGTTTGGCAATACTGCTTTGGCTCTTTTAATTATATTTCTATTTGTCAAAATTTTACTTTCTTTAGAAACTGATGTTGCCATTGCAAGTCTAATATCTTTATTTTTTATAGCTAAAATTAGTCTATCGAAAAATCCTACTTGAATACCAGATTTTCCATCATAATTATTTACATGTTCTATTCCGCTATTATCTGTATAATCATATTCTGATTTATTTTTAGTGTTTGTTACTGCAACACTATTTGTTTCAACACCATAATATATTCTAGGTTGAGTTAGCTGATAAATATTATCAGCTCCACCAATATCTTTTTGTAAATATTCAACATTTCCATCCTCTGTTACAGATGTTGCAGAAGCTACAATTTGTCCCATTCCATGAGTATATTCATAAGTCTTGTTATTATATGATATTGTATTATTTTCTGCTTCTCTTGGTGCAACATATACCAATTGCTTCTTCCCTTCAATTTCATATTGAGCCAAAGATACATTATTATAAGTATAATATCCTGTCTCTGTTTGTGTATCTTTCAAACTTTTTTGAACTAAATCTTTGTTTACAATTGTTATATTATTGATAACATCAGTATTCTCATCAACTTCATTTTCTTTTATTGTTCCAGTATAGTCTGCACTTGTCTCTTCTGCATTTATATTATAAGCCTCCTGCGTAGACTTGATGTTTTCTGATATAAATTTACGCTCTTTATCAAATTCATTTGATTTAACAAATATCAAATCATACCCAACCATCACTAAAAATAAAACAACTAAATATATAGGAATTGCCACAACTGGATATACAATCTTTTTATTTTTCTTTTGCACAAAATACTTAACAGCTAATATTACGGAAATCACAATAACTATAGCCAGTATTAAATATCCATATAATTGAATAGTTGATTCTACAATTCCAGCTCCAGTCAATTCAGTTTCATTACTTAGTGTCAAGAACTTTCCTGTTACTATATTTTGTGTATTTAAAGCAGTTTGCACTCCAACACCTATAGCTAAAATAATAGCATTTCTTAATAATTTTTTGATAAGTTTACTTTTGGCTAGCAACTCTCTATCAACAGCTTTAAAATATAAATTAAATATTATTATATAATATCCTGCCATATAAGCACTTGCGGCAATCATTAAAGTAACAAAATAATTTATTAGTGTTTCAACTAATGGCTTAATAAACATATAATATGAAATATCTAAATTAAATATTATATCAGTTTTTCCAAAAGATGCATTGCTTACAAATAACAAAACTTTATCTAACAAATGATTTGATATAATGACACTTGCAATTGCAGCAATTATAAGTGTTATTGACTTATTAGGAAGTTTTGGCACTTCTCTTTTTTCTTGTTCAAAAAATGGTTTAAGCCCTTTTTTGATACCTCTATTAGTAAAATAGAAAATTATACTTAATAATATAAAACTTATTCCCATAATAGAATATTTATATTTTATGTCTGTAAAAAATTTTTGAACATACTGTTCTCCCAATTCTACATATTCTAAATATTGTCCTCTTAAAGATATATATGTACCTAGTGCATATATTGCAATAAATACTATTACAATTATTGCTCTCATTTTTTTACTAATTCTAAATTTGTTTGTATCCATTATTTTCTCCTTTTTTTGGCACATCTGCACCGATGGGACCGGTTCTTAGCGGTGCATTTTTATGTATACTGCACCGTTAAGAACCGGTCCCATCGGTGCACTAAATAATTGCCTTTGCAAAATCTTTTGAGTTGAAAATCTCCATATCATCTATTTGTTCCCCAACTCCTATGAATTTAACAGGTATTTGGTTTTCCTCTACAATCCCTATTACAGCTCCTCCTTTTGCAGTTCCATCTAATTTTGTCAATACTATACCTGTAATATCAGCTTGTTCTTTAAATGCTTTTACTTGTGATATTGCATTTTGTCCAGTTCCTGCATCTATTACTAATAATACTTCTTTTGATGCTTCTGGCATTTCTTTATTTATTACTTTTTGGATTTTATTTAACTCGTCCATTAAGTATTTCTTGTTATGCAATCTTCCTGCTGTATCACATATTAATATGTCAGCCCCTAGTTCTCTAGTTTTCGCTATAGCATCATATACTACTGATGCAGGGTCTATTCCTTCTTCTCTTTTAACAATTTCTGCTCCGGCTCTTTTAGCCCAAATTTCTAATTGTTCTACTGCAGCTGCTCTAAATGTATCTGCTGCTGCAACAACTACTTTTTTGCCATCTCTTGATAGTCTTGCGGCCATTTTTCCTATTGATGTTGTTTTTCCTACTCCATTTACTCCTATTACTAGAATTACTGATGGTTTTGTTTCTAATTTTAATGAATTATCTGAAATCTCTAAAATTTGCGCAATTTCTTCTCTTAATGCTTCTTTTACTTGCTCTTCATCTTCTATTTTTTCTTTTTTCATTCTTTCTCTTAAATTAGAAATTATTTTTGTTGATGTTTCTATTCCTATGTCTGACATTATCAAAGCTTCTTCTAGTTCTTCTAAAAAGTCTTCATCTACTTTTCTGAAATTACTAAATACATCATTTATTTTTTCATTTATTGATTCTTTTGTTTTATTTAATCCTTGTTTTAATTTATCAAAAAATCCCATAATCATCCTTCTTTCTGTTGGTATTTTAACATCTTTTATAAAAAAAAGCAAGAGGAACATTTCACATGTTCCTCCCCACCTTTTAGTTATTTTTTATAAAATTCTACACTTACCTAGTCCTCATGAATTTTCACAATCGACATCTCATATGTTTCTTTCCATTCTACAATTACATTTCCATCTTCATCCATCTTTTTCTTAGGATATTTTCTACTCTGTAATCTTCCTTTGCAAATAACATGAGTTCCTATCTTTAATTTTGAAGATTGTTCTGCAATCTTACTCCATGTGATGCATGGAACATAATCTACTGAACCATTTTTCCTATTTACAGCTATTAATAACTGAGTTATTTTAGACTTACTTAAAGAAGTAATCCGAAAAATTGGCTTTTTGCAGATATAACCATCAATTGTAGTTATATTGTTATCTACAATTATATCAAAATCACAAAAATGTATTTTATTTACAAACACATACATTTTTACAAAAAACTGCCCATCTGGAATATTTTTGTCATAGGTTCTAAACTGCCCATAAATACACACTTTCTTATCTTTTAATTCACTTTTTTGTATATTTCTATTTTTCAGTAATTCTTCAGAAATCATAAGTGGTATATGGTCAATTTTCCCACTCTTCCGTGTAACTTTTATTTTGGTCATATAGAAATCGATTCTTTGAACTCTATTATCGAATTCCAAATCTTCCTCTATTGTTCCCACAAGTTTCACATTATTTTTGTTCCAATAGGTTTCTTCTTTTTTCTTAAGCAACTGTTCCATTTTTCTCCTCCGTTAAAAATAACTAAAAGATGTTAGTTGTTTAATTGATTCTAAAATTATTTCTGAATCATATAACTAAACAATAATTTTATTATACAAATATTTATCAATTTTGTCAAGTTATGTAAATTACTGTTTTTCTATCATATCTGCAATTTTTCTTGCTTTTTGTTCTATAACTTTTTCATCTTTTCCTTCAATCATAACTCTTACAAGAGGCTCTGTTCCAGAAGGTCTAATCAAAACTCTACCATTTCCAGAAAATTCTTTTTCTAATTCCTCAATTGCTTTTTGAATTTCCGCATCATCTTTATAAGCATATTTTTTATCAGAATCTACCTTAGCATTAACTAAAACCTGAGGATATTTTTGCACCATTCCACCTAATTCTGAAGCCTTTTTTCCGCTTTCTAATATAGCTTGAATAAGCATCAATGAAGTCAAAATTCCATCTCCTGTAGGATTATAATCCAATAATATTACGTGTCCAGATTGTTCCCCGCCTAGATTATAGCCATTTTTAAGCATTTCTTCTAAAACATATCTATCTCCAACTTTTGTCTGAATAAAATTCAATCCTTCTTTTTCAGCATATTTATTTAATCCTAAATTACTCATAACTGTAGCAACTATAGTATCTTTATTAAGTCTGCCTTGTTTCTTTAAATAATTAGAAATAATAGCCAACAATTTATCTCCATCAATTTCTTCACCATTTTCATCAACAGCCAAACATCTATCTCCATCACCATCATAAGCAATTCCAAGACTCATTTTGTTTTTTACAACATAGTCCTTTAACATCTCAAGATGTGTTGAACCACATCCATCATTAATATTAATACCATTAGGATGGTTATTTATTATTACATGGTTTATACCAAGAATTGAAAATACCTTTTCAGCCACTTTATATGTCGCACCATTTGCAGTATCAATTACAACTTTAAAATCTGGTCTATTAAACTTAGCAATATTATCATCAAAATTCTTTCTAAAAAAGTATACATATTCATCTAATAAATCAGTTCTTATTTCAGACACGCCTATTTTTTCACTTACTGCAGTTAGTTCATCTAGCTTGCCAGAATCCATAACATCTTCAATTTCTTCTTCTATACTATCAGGAATTTTCATTCCCTTATTACTAAAATATTTTATTCCATTAAATTCAAATGTATTATGAGATGCTGATATTACAACACTTGCATCTGCTTGAAGTTTTCTTGTTAAATAAGCAACTCCCGGTGTTGGAATAACCTCCAACAATTTTACATTAGCACCATAGCTCAAAAAACCAGCAACCATAGCACTCTCTATCAAAGTTCCAGAAAGACGTGTATCTCTTCCTATCAATATCGTTGGAGCTTTATTAGTATGTTTTGACAACACATATGCTCCTGCTTTTGCAACTCTATATACCAACTCAGGTGATAATTCTGTATTAGCAATTCTACGAATCCCATCTGTTCCAAAGTATTTTCTCATTATTCCTCACAATCCTTTCTACTTCTACTAATCTATCAATTTGTTTAATAGACTATAATATTCCGTCATTCTATTTAAATTAGTAAACTGTATTTTATCCTCTTTAATTTCCCATGCATCAGAATTCTTTTTCAAGAACTCTGCTATTTTATTTATCTGGTTAACCTTATCAGTCAACTTGCTTTTTTCATCTTTAATTTTTTCTTCTATTGCATTATATTGTTCTTTCATAGAATCGCTAGTCATAATAGTATTATATAAATCTATATAGTAATCTTTTCTATTCGAAAATTCTCTTTTATTAATGTTTTCTGCAATTTTTTCTTCAGTTAATAATTCCTCTAAGTTTTCAATAGCATTTTGGCTTTTATCTTTATAATCTTTAATTATATCATCAATTTCGCTTAAATCTTTATTACTCATGTTTTGAGCTGTAAAAATATTATTAGGATTTATTCCCGTATTTAATTCAACCATTTCTACATATATATTCTTTAACTCAGAGACATATTCTTTAACCGCTTTTTCTACTACAGCGTAGTTTTTATTTGTTTTAATATTCAAATCAATGTTTTCAGTTGCTATATCTGATTGCAAAATCTTATTAGTTTCATCAGTCAACAACTTGGTCTGCTCTTTACTAAATCCACTAAACATATACGTTCCAACCACTATTCCAATAATTAAAAATAAAACTATCAAAATCAATATAATTACTCGCTTATTCTCCATTTTTCTTTTCCTTTCGTAAAAATGCACCGATGAGAACCGGTCCCAAACGTGCAAAAAAATTAAAATTCTACCTTGTTACTTATCCAAGCATCTAATTCGTCAATTTTTACTCTGATTTGTTCCATTGTATCTCTGTCTCTTATTGTTACAGTATTATCTTCTAATGTGTCAAAGTCAACTGTTACACAGTATGGTGTTCCTATTTCGTCTTCTCTTCTATAACGTTTTCCTATTGAACCTGTTTCGTCATATTCACACATAAATTTCTTTGATAATTGTGTATATACTTCTTCTGCTTTTTCTGATAATTTCTTTGATAATGGCAATACTGCTACTTTGTATGGTGCTAATGCTGGATGTAAGTGTAATACTGTTCTTGTGTCTCCTTCTGCTATTTCTTCTTCATCATATGCGTTGCATAAAAATGCAAGTGCTACTCTGTCAGCACCAAGTGATGGCTCTATACAGTATGGTACATATCTTTCGTTTGTTTCTGGGTCTAAATATGTGAAGTCTTCTTTTGACATATTCATATGATTTGTTAGGTCATAGTCTGTTCTGTCTGCAATTCCCCATAATTCTCCCCATCCAAATGGAAATGCATATTCTATGTCTGTTGTTGCTTTACTGTAAAATACTAATTCTTCTGGACTGTGGTCTCTTAAACGAATATTTTCTTTTTTCATTCCTAATCCTAATAACCAATCCTCACAGAATTTTTTCCAATATTCATGCCAT
>OLNW01003592.1_pt1 | contig 11832 bp, 25 predicted proteins | sample 1672121 | NCBI WGS metagenome assembly OLNW01 (sample SAMEA3136648, study PRJEB25190) | human gut metagenome
CTGGAAATTCAGCAGTAAAGAACTGTTTACCGTATGCATCGCGGCTGAGGACAGGTTGCAAATAGCACATATATTCATTATTTCCTTCAATAATGGAAAAGGAATTGATAATGATGGGAAGAAACGATTTGTTGGTTATGCGTACATAAATTTTGCATGAACGATCATAGGTGCGGTGGTCAAGAACATCAATCGAGATTCTGACGCTTCGAGCAAATAAAAGAATCATCCACATGATGGCATTGGAAACAAAAGTAATGATGGTTATGTAATTCAGAACAGTTTGCATAAAAGCTCCTTTCGGTCGATTTATTCACACAAGGACAGTATAGGAGAAAAAGAATGGGAAGGCAAGAGCAGGAAGGAGGTGTTGAGCGGGATGGATAAAATGGTTTCTGAAATTGACAAAGCCATAGAGAAAAAATATCAGGAAATCAGAGAAAGCGGGAGAGTATACCGTGGGATAAACAAACTCTATGAGGATTTATGCTTTGAAAAAACGTATTTAGCAATGTATGTCAGACGAAAGATGATGGAGCTGGCAGAAGAAAACGATGATCTGTAATTAAGAAAGGGGCAGAAAAATGCTGATCAATGTAAAAGGTAAAGCAGAAGCACTGCAGGATCTGGAAAAAGCCAAAAAACTGATTGATGAAGCTGAGAAGATTCTGTACCGCGTACCAACAAAAATTGAATTTGAGGTAAGCAGCACAGAAGAGATGATTTTGAAAGCAGAGCAGGAGAATGTAGATGAATAATGAAAGCACTGCCCACTTTAGAGGAGTGGACAGTGTAAGGGTTTTATCTGTAGTTGAAATAAAAACCACTATCGGCGCAGGAACAGATACAGATCTTTCACGCCAGCTGATTCAGTACTGGGATCTCGAAGGGAGATTGCTGGCTGAATATGATCCATGCAAAGCTGAGTTTGAGAGGTCAGCCGGAGTTTAACCGGATGTTGCTTGGGAAGAAAGGAGCATTAAGTATGAAAACAGAAAAAGAAAAGGAAGAAGACGAAAAACTGATGAAAAAGGCAAAACGTGATAGCCGTCAGGCAATTTATATTTCATTGGCGGCCATCGCAGTTTCACTTTTCAGAGTTGTTGTAGCATTTGTGAAAGCCTATCAGCAGTTAAAGTAGCGTAGGCAGAAAGGTTTGTCATGATAGAAAAAATAAAATTTTTCCTTCAAGATGCGGCCATTCCCATTATTAGTGGAGTTGTAGGAAGTTTCATAGGGATGGGGATAGCGAAGTTGTTAGGAATATTGTGATTAGGGTTGTGATGATCGCGATAGCGATCGGTAAGACAATTTGTAGTAAGGCAAATTGCGGATTAAACCATTGTGTCGCTTCAACGGCAATAATACCTTTTGACGAAATAGAAAGAAGATCGCACTCTTCACCATCATCATCGGTAGTCCGAAGGTATTCATAAATACCGGAACATATTTCACGGATATCAGATACTTTGAATTTTTTCATAACCCATGCTGCAGTACGCGGCTTTTTATAAAGGTATTTGAGAAGTTTTAGTTGGCGCTTGGTCATAAGAAAATTTCCTTTCATTCAAATTGGGGCACAACGTCACCCCTTTCAGAACAGTATAGGAGAAATAAAATCGAAAAACAAGAGCAGAAGGGAGATATAAAAGGTGGATAAGAGGAAAAATTTCCCGAGTAAACCTTATCAGGAATTTTTGGAAAGAGAAAGAGTTGCAAATGAAATTGTCGATTTTGTGGCAGAAAAGTATAAAATGTCAGCTTTTGAATTTATGGCAATTTTGGAGATTGCCAAAAACAAAGGGCTGACACGATGCACATTATAGGAGCAGCACAGATGAAAATTTTGTTGGTTTCAAATAATGCAAGGAAAATGCATGGTTTGCCATTACACAGAAAAAAAGATAAAAGAAAGAGGTTTTATACAAGGTGTAAGGCAGATGAAGAATTTGATGCAATTTGTGATTGGTTTGACTGGTGAAGCTGGAAGGAGAGTAAAAAGTGGACAGAAATGAAATGATGGCGATTGTTTCTGAATTACTGTCAGTTTTGAGCGGTAAAAATGTGAGCCTGGTAGAAGCAGAGGCAATAGCGTTTTTGTTTAACAAAGAAGTAGAAGAAAAGAGCGCCACACAGCTTGATCACTACAAGAAAACGGGGACTTTCCGGGTTGAAGTAGAAGGAGGTGCAGAAGATGAAAAATGAATGTGAGCCATACCTGGGGGTAGTAACTGATTATGACGACAGGGGTATTTACGATGTGGAATTACGCCTGATCCTACCGAAGGCTGCCTGGGAAGATTTTCAAAAACAGGAATTTTACAACCAGCTTATGGAATGGTTTAACTGCTTGGAAAAGGGCTGCAAATATGAGAGCAAGGAAGTACCCCAAAAATCAGTAAAAACCTATTTCCTGTGTAATGGGAAAGTTCCAGAGTGTAAATACGCCGAAGGATGTTTCCAGAATGGCGGAAAATGTAAGCGTACGGCCTTTATTGATTATGCAAGAAATTTTGAAAAGCTGACAGAAGACCGCTACAGAGAAAAGGAAACAGAGACAATCCGTCCCACATACCATTGTAACGGGAGGTGAGCGTATGGATATGGAGAAGATTATCAACGTCCTGATCAAACTGATTGAGGAACAGGAAGGCGTGAACATTTCCTACACACTGGAGAAGAAAGAAAGCGCATAACGCCTGCAGAAACCGCCTTAAGGCGGTTGGAAGGACAAGCATAACGGAAGAAGGCGAAGAAATGAAAGGCATAAAAACAATTTATGACGTGGGATCCCACGAAAAGGTCATAAAAACAATTTATGTCATCAGGAATACCGCGACGACCTTTATCTCGATTGCGGTAGCCATAGGCATTACGGCCCAGGGAGAAGTGAGAACCGGTCAGCGAATTGTCGATGCGATCCTGTTATACATTTTCATGAAGTGGATGTCACTGGATGCCTGGGATTATATCCGGCGGCTGATTGCGGGAAGGAGGTGACAAGGATGACAGATGCAGAAGTAAGCCGCTATATCAATGCTGTACATATGAAAACGTATGTATTGCTTCACTCTGGTATTGACTGGAAACCGGAATATGACCAAATGCTTGAGGAAGCAAATAAGGAGCTTGTAGAGTTGAGACCCTTGGTAGATGAAGAGCTTCGGAGGCAAGCGTAGATACAGCAGATTTACCGGTTTCTGATCTAAATACAAAACAATCGAACAGATCTGTTCATCGCACGGAGTAAGCCTTGAAGGGTGGTTAAAAAATGTCAACAGGACAAGAAAGACACTCACAAACGGTGAAGTCGCTGCAATGCTGACTACGCTCAAGTCAAGGTACGGGGATGATTGACGTTGCATGAGTACATAAAACTTATAAAAATCAAGAATGACGGTCCGGACACTCTCATAGTTGTGAGAGTTCCAGGAAAACATCTGACAGACACTATCCTGAGTAAAAGGATACAGGATGCAGAAATACGATTGGATGACGGCAGGACAGTGACAGCGGCACAACGTAAGAAAGCCTATGCGACAATCCGTGACATTTCAGATTATACAGGTTATCTTCCAGAGATTCAGAAAGAATGGTTGAAATATTTACATATCGCAAGGACAGGCTGCGAATATTTTTCGCTTTCTGACTGTTCGGTGGACACTGCCAGGGAATTTATCAACACCATTCTGGAATATGCCCTGGAATCTGGCATTCCGCTGACAGATCTGGCGATTGAACGGACAGACGACATTGGAAAATATTTGTATTTCTGCATCATGAAAAAGAAATGCTGCGTGTGCGGGAAACCCGGTGAGATCCATCATGTTGATGCGATCGGAATGGGAAGGGACCGGCGGACAGTCGATGACAGTGATCTGAGAAAGATGTGCTTGTGCCGGTACCATCACACGATAGCCCACCAGCGGGGCATGAAAGAGTTTGAAGAAATGTACAAGGTTTACGGCATCAAAGTGCCGGATGAAGACCTTCAGGTGATCCAGCAGACAAATGCATCTGAATAATATATCACACACCAAAGCCCCTCAAGCTGGCCGGGGGGCGGGAAGGAGTGACAGCATGAGAACAGCAGACATGGCACAGACCATTTTTGACAGGATCACAAGCGGAGCCGGAAGTGCAGTAGGTCGGCCGGCTGTGATCGATAAGAGTAACTCAACGATAGACAGGGCTCTCCGGGAACTGGTCGAGAAGGCAAACCGGAACGGAGATTACATCATCAACGCCGGTGAAGGTTATTTCCGGCCGATTCCCGGGAATGTGGTGGATGAGTATTATTTCCATGAATATATGGCGAAAGAGAAATCCCGGCTGAAGGAACTGGATAAGAAGATCGGCGCGATGGAGACTACATATGAGATGTGGAAGAAAGAGGCTATAAGCGAACAGCATCAGCTGTTTGCTGAAAATAAATAACAAATCAAAGAAAGGAGTTTTTTATGCAGCACATTAACTTGGAAGAATTTGCGGGCGGTGCTTTTACTACGCAGATCAACAGAGAGCTGAAAAAGGTCACGGAGAATATCCAGGACCCTAACACGGAAGCAACCGCAAAAAGAAGAATCACAGTAGTCATTGAGTTCAAGCCGAATGACGCACGAAACTTTGTTACTACCGGCGTGCAGGCGAAGTCCACTCTCGCCCCGGCTCTTGGAGCTGTGACAGCGTTGAGCATGGGAAAGAATCTCAAAACCAACGAGGTAGAAGCTGTGGAGGTTGGCAAACAGATTCCCGGTCAGATGTCAATGACTGACTTCGAGGACGTGGAAGAAGAACCGGCAGAGGAGAAGACAATCAAGACCGTTGATCCTTCTACCGGAGAGATCTACGAAGTCCAGAGCAACGTAATTGATTTAAGAAAAGCAAAACAGGCGTAAAGGAGAATGAATATGTTAAAAGAAGCAATGCAGTTTCTGACAAATTTAAAAGAAGAAGCAATGAAACCCCAGGTAGTGGAAATCGCAGGAAAAACTTATTGCGATAAAAAACTGACCAGATACGATGAAGAGCCGATGGCATCCCCGATCACAGCATCAACCCTGACAGCAATGGTTGATTACATAAAGTCCTGCGGGGAAGAGTTGAGAGAGTCCATGGTTGTTCATGTAGTAAGCCCAAACCTGGTCAAGCTGTATTCCGGCCTGACAAAGGAAAGAAAAAGAGAGCAGCTCTTTGAAGCAGGAGCATCCCTTCCGAAATTCAGATATGATGAATGGTATGACCAGGAACGTTTCTTGATTGAAATGCAGGCATGTTTTGAAGTAAATGAGGATCTGGCTACGATTCTTAAGGTGGCCGGGAATGTGGAGGCAAAGACAACAGCAAACTACGGAGATGACGGGGTAAGCCAGAAAACAACGATCAAACAGGGGATTGCCTCCAAAGCGGATGTTTTAGTCCCGAACCCGGTCACACTGGTTCCTTACCGGACGTTTCTGGAAGTTAAGCAGCCGGACAGCGAGTTTGTTTTCCGGATCCGTGATAACGGCGGTGCTCCTGCTTTCAAAATTGTTGAGGCAGAGGGTGGTCTGTGGAGAAATCTGGCGGTAATCAGTATTAAAGAATATCTGATGGAAGCTTTAAAGGATGATCCAAACTATGACCGTTTAACATTTATCGCGTAAGCAGCTTTCCCTCCCTGTTTCTGAAGAGCTGCAGGGAGGGAGAAAAGGAAAAGATTTATGAACAGCAGAAATAAAGGTAAGATCGGTGAACTGGAACTTGCGAAGCTTCTTCGTGATCATGGTTTTAAAAGCCGCCGTGGACAGCAGTATTGCGGCACCAGCGGTGAAGCGGATGTGACCGGACTTCCGGGACTGCATATAGAATGTAAGCGGGTTGAGAAGCTGAACCTGGAGGCAGCGATGGAACAGGCTGTCAGAGACGCCAGAGCTGGTGAGAAACCGGCAGTATTCCACCGGAAGAACCGGAAGCCCTGGCTGACTACACTACTCACAGAGGACTTTATGGTGATCTATAAGGACCATCTGGCCTATAGAGAGTATGTGGCCAACAGGATATAGAAGAATAAAAACAGTGCTCTGCTGGGCTGGTGGGGCATGAAAAGGAAAGCAGGTGGCTGACTATGGGGCGTGGAGCGCCTAACAAGAAAGGCCTGGACTACTTTCCGAAGACGATTGATTTTTACGAAGATGACAGAATCTTCGACTTACTGGACCGCTATGGTCCACTGGGTGTGACCGTGTATGACTGTATACTCTGCATCGTATACAAGCACGGATACTACGCAGAGATCCCCTTGGATAGGCTATCGAAATTGATCACAAAGATGATCGGGAACAAGTGGGTGAAGAATCAGAAGGTTGTCGTACAAGTGGTGCACTTCTGCTCTGAGATAGGCCTCATTGATGATGGCCTCATGACGGAAAACATCATCACCTCTGTTGGGATTCAGCGGCGCTTTTACGAGATAGCGGTTAAGCGCATGAAAAGACAGCTCTATAATGATAAGTATTGGCTCCTCAAAAATGAGGAAAATGGGGAGCCCTTATTAAATGCACCCAAAAATGGAATTACTTCGGAAGAAAATCGAATTATTTCCGAAGAAAATCAACTTACTTCGGAAGAAAGTCCTATAGAAAATAAAAATAAAATAAAAGATATATATATGGCTCCGCCGGAGACTCCCTTTGATGATCCGGATCTGGAAAAAGCTTTCCAGCTGTATCTGACCACTCAGAAGCAGAATGGCAGGAACCTGTCCATGGATCAGATCCATTTGCTGAGAAAGGAGCTTCTGGAATTGAGCACAGAACCGGCGGAGCGACTGGCTATCGTCAATAAGGCGATCGTAAGCGGCTGGAAGAGTTTTTATCCGTTGAAGAAAGGGAAGAGAAAGCAGACGACAAAGAAAAGTAACTCGTTTAATAATTTCACCCAGCGTGAGTATGACTTTGAAAAGCTGGAGAAAGACCTGCTGCAAGTGTGATGTAGCGGACCGGGAGGAGGAAGGAAGATGAAAACAGTATTGAATAATCAGCAGATCAGAGAGATCTGTCGAGCGTATGAGAATGGGGAAGTGAAAAGAACCATTTACGAAAGATACAGCATTTCCCAGAAGCGTTTGGAGGAAATCTTGAAAGAGAGAAAAGCGGTGAGAAAGGTTCCTGTGAAACCCAAAGGCCGTGTTTCTCAGAATACGAAGAACAAGCACAGTCTGTATAACATGTGTAAAAAGTGGGATGTCACAAGAATGATACTTCTGGGAATTATTCCAGTAAGGATGGGACAACGGTTTCTGAATGGATTCCAGGATGCAAACAGCGTCCTCAAATGGCTGGAGAAAGAACGGGGAATTTTTTGGGTATCGCCGGTATTGAAAGAAAAATGAGGGAAAGAAAAAATGAGTAATGAAGCGAGCAGAGTTGCGGGCACGCGAGTTTGTAGAGAAGCTGTGCTGTAAAGATCCACGGACGGGTGAAAAATACGGCTGGGGTCGGGTTTTGGATTACATCGGAGTGCCGTGGGAGGATAACTGGAGGAGCAGCTCAGAAATAAAAGGTCAGATGTCATTCTGGGATTTCCCTGAAATTCTACCAGGGCAGCAGAAAGGAGAACATAGTGTATAAAAACAAAGAAGGTTATAATGACAGTACCGCGGGAACCGCGATACGCCGAGCAGATAAACAGCCGGAAGAAGTTGACTGGATGGTAAAAATGTTTCGGGAAGTGGCGGAGAAGTTAGGGTATGAGATAGCGAATAGGATCACTTTCCGGGATAGACACACGGGAAGAAAGTGGGAATAGGAGGTTACGATGACCAGGGAAAGATTGGAAATGTATCAGAGCAATAAAGAGGAGATTCAGGAGCTGACCTATAAGTTGGTCCATCTTAGGGAAAACATGGTGGGAAACAGTGTGATCCTGGATGGGCGGACAGGGATTCCTCGGCCGCAGGCGGTTGTTGGGGTGGACGAAGAACTTCTGCAGAGAAGGAGAGAAAGATACGAGGAGCGGAAGGCAGCGCTGGAGCAGGAGTGCGAGGAGATCGAAAGCTATATTGAGAGTATAACGGATAGCCTCAACCGGCGGATTCTTCGGATGCGTTACATAGATGGAATGACGCAGCAGAGGATAGCCAGGAAGGTTCACATGAGCCAGAGCGCGATCAGTAGAAAGGTTGAAAAATTTTTCACTGAAAATTAAAGTTGCATAAAAAGCATAAAAAAGTGTGGTAATATTGAAACTAGATAAAAGTCAAGCGCATACCTAACCTGGTTGCAACAAAAGCGGCCTGTGAATTGGCCGCCGACGAAACATAGTTTACCGGGAAAAACACTGGTCTTACGAGCCAGAGAAGCAGAGTTCAAGTCCTGCTGTTTCGAATTCTCCAAAAGTAAACCCATATTATACCCCAGAGGCGAGAGTGAAAACTCTCGTCTTTTTCATGGAGAAAATTATGACAGAAGAAATGCTTAACTGGATAAGAGGTCTCATCCGTGACAATAAGGTGCATGAGTTCTACACTTCGCCGGTCTGGCGGAGATTACAGGTACAGATTCTGAAAGAGAATCACTATGAATGCGAACGATGCAAACGGAAAGGACTTGTAGTGAAGGCTACGACGGTTCATCACAAGAAATACCTGCGGATTCATCCGGAACTGGCCCTTGACCAGGATAACTTGGAACCAATCTGCGAGCGCTGCCACTATGATGAGCATCATAGAAAGAAGCCGGGGTTCACAAACGAAGAGCGTTGGTAAGCAGCAGCCGGCAGCAGGGAGCACCCCCCGGGTGAAAAAAACGAAAAAACTCTGGGGAACGTGTGACCGGGGAGGGGCTCGTATCCGGAGAAATTTTTAAAAATCCCAGGAAATCGAAAGGAGGGTGGTAAAATGGCCCGTCCATTGAGTCAGGAGAAGAAAAGAGAAAAGACAAAAGAAAGCTTGAAAAATGCGCTTTTGTCGAACAAAATGTCTGAAAAATTTCTGGAAGACAAGGTGGAAGAGTACATGTCCTTTTATGATGATTTACTCTACATAAATCAGACCCTTACCGCCCTGAAAAAAGATGGAAACTGTACGCTTAAAAATTACACCGATGCAACGGCAGAGAAGCGCCGAATCTCGGCCGAGATGAGAAGCATCCTGTCATTCCTGGGCTTAAAGCCGGCGGATGTGGTCCTGCCGTCAGGCGCTGCGGACGATGAGGAGTTATAGCCGTTTCATAGATCCGTATATCCGGAAGATTAAAAACAACGAGGTGGAGCACTGCAAGGAGCAGGACCTCATGATTGATAATATAGTGATCCCCACGCTGGAACGGCCGGATGTCCGGATCGATGATAAAAAAATTGAAAAAGGTTTGTCCTTGCAGAAATACTTTCCATATCGGCTCATCGAATGGGAGGTATTTCTTTTTGCTTTGATTGTGGGCGTGACCTTCACCGATGGTGACATTGTATTTAATGAGATTCGCGTTATGGTTGGCCGGGGAAGCGGGAAAAATGGTTTTATTTCCTTCCTGTGTTTCTATTTCCTGTCCCCTTACCACGGAATCAGGGGCTATAACATTGACCTGATGGCCAATGCAGAGGATCAGGCCAAGACTTCTTTCAAAGATGTTTATGAGGTGATAACGGATCCAGTGGAATCGAAGTATAAAACGGTGCTGAAAAAGAATTATCATGCCACCAAAGAGCTGATTACTGGCCGGGCGACCAAGTCGGAGTTGCGGTTCAATACCTCTTCAAAACGGGGCAAGGATAGTAAACGTACCGGATGTATCATTTTCGATGAGAAGCATGAGTATACAGATGTTCAGAACATGAATACGTTGAAATCCGGCCTTGGAAAAGTCTGGCACGGGCGGATCATCACAATCACTACGGATGGCCACATTCGGGGCGCAGTGCTGGATCAGGAGAAAGAACAGAATCAGGCAATCTTAAAAGAATACAACCCATTAAATCGAACTCTGGTGTTCTGGTGTCGGATTGAGAACGAGAAGGAGTGGAACCAGATAGATAAGCTGGTAAAGGCCATTCCGAGTTTAAATGATTTCCCGAGCCTGCGGACCACAATCGAGAAAGAGATCATAGATATGCCGTACAATATGGACTATTTTCCGGAATATATGGCAAAACGCTGTAATTTCCCTATCGGAAATAAAGAAGTTGAGGTGGCCACCTGGGAAGATATCCTGGCAACGGATCAGGATATGATAGACCTGGAGGGAAGGAACTGTGTAGGAGGTGTGGACTATGCGAAAACCAATGATTTTGTTGCAACAGGCCTTACTTTTCGTGTTGAAGAAAAAATCTACCATGTGCAGCACACCTTCATCTGTTCCAGATCGAGGGACTTAGGTGGAATCAAGGCTCCTTTGCGGGAATGGGAAGCAAAAGGGGATGTAGAATTTGTGGATGATGTGGAAATTTCTCCGGATTTGGTGGCCGGCTGGTTTGAGAAAATGGGCCAGCGGTACAACATCATCAAGATTGCAATCGATAATTACCGATATTCTCTTTTAAACTCAGCTTTGAAGAAAGTTGGGTTCGATGCTTTTGAAAAGAAAAATGTGTATCTGGTTCGACCTTCTGACATTATGAAGGCCGCACCGATCATCAATCATGGCTTTGTCACCCATAGGATCGTTTTCGGAAATACACCTATCATGCGGTGGTATACCAATAACACCAAGAAACAAATGGATGATAAGGGAAATATTACATACGGAAAAATCGAACCGAACTATCGGAAGACAGATGGATTCATGGAATTTGTCTGCACAATGACCATTATTGAGGAGATTCCGGAAGAACTTGACTACTCCGGAATCAACTTTGATGTATATAGCTATTAAGCAGGAAGGGGGTGTGACATGGGATTTTGGACATGGCTCGAAGGAAAATTGTCTACAGGAAAGACCGTGGAAGTAACTGCGGACACCATTGAACAGTTTGTGGACCAGGAACGACTTTCCAACCTGGTGGCAGAGGAACTTACAGTTCATGCGGCAATCAATCTGATAGCAAACAGCATTTCGAAGTGTGAATTTAGGACTCTGTCAAAAGGGAAGGAGCAGCAGGGAGAGGAATACTACGTTTGGAACTACGAGCCGAACAAAAATCAGAACTCCAGTCAGTTCCTCCAGGAGCTTGTAGCGACACTCCTGTACCGTAATGAATGTCTGGTGGTCGAAAGCATGGGGCAGCTGATCATCGCGGAAAGTTTCACGAAAGAAGAATATGCCTTGAAAGAGACGGTATTCAGCAATGTATACCGGAAAGGGCTGACTTTTGACAGGACGTTTCGCATGTCGGAAGTTCTGTATTTTCGCTTGAATAACAAGAACATCCGTCAGCTTCTCACAAATCTGTGCAACGGGTACAACACTCTGCTGGATGAGGCAGTGGATAAATACGAAAAAGCCGGCGGCGAAAAGGGCACCTTACACATTGATGCCCTGGCCACCGGAGCAAAGTATGGGGGCAGGAGTTTTGAGGAAGTCTATGAAGACCTGATGAACAACCGATTTAAGCGCTTTTTCAACAGCCGGAGCGCGGTTCTCCCATTATTTAACGGCTTTACATATACGAAACAGGCAGCAGAACAGAGCAAGAAATCCACTTCAGAGATGAAAGATATCACCGATGTACTGGATGAAATTGTGGTGACTGTGGCCAGAGCGTTCAACATTCCGTCGGCATTGCTGAAAGGCGATGTATCAGACGTGGAAAAAGTGACACAAAACTTTCTTACCTTCTGTGTAGATCCAATATGTGAAATGCTTCAAACGGAGATTAACCGGAAGCGCTATGGCAAACGCCAGGTGCAGCAGGGTTGCT
>OLNW01003604.1_pt1 | contig 11798 bp, 8 predicted proteins | sample 1672121 | NCBI WGS metagenome assembly OLNW01 (sample SAMEA3136648, study PRJEB25190) | human gut metagenome
GGATGCCGGTGCTTCTTATAATATCGTGAAAGGCAATGAACCCGACCGCCGAATTAACAACATAACCAAAGCGGAAGAAGGATATACCTTACTCAGAGGCAACTCCCAGCAACGGTATTTCTCCACTTTGGACGAAGATGACATCAACGTAAAGGCAGGACTCATCTACCGTCTGAAAGATAACGTAGAAGAAATCTCTAATATACGCTTGGGCTATACAGGCCGATTTGTAGACGACAATTTCAAGGCGACTGAATACAACCTCACAGTAGGACACGCTTCTTCCATCCCCTCATTGGATAATTTCTCACTCGACGATTATTATAATCAGCAGAATCTCTCTTCCGGATGGTTTGCCGTTCAGAAGAACATTGATAAGTATTCGGTCACCAAGAATATCCATTCCGCTTATGCGGAAGCCACCTACCAGTTTACTCCCCGTTGGATTGTAAATGTAGGAATGAAGTATGACAATGTGGATATTCAGGTAGACTACAATGTGAATAAAGGCGGATCGGAAGGAAGCAACACGATTCAAAAGGATTTCTTTCTCCCGAGTCTGAATCTGAAATACAATCTGAGTGAAAAACACTCCTTGCGTCTCGGAGCGAGCAAAACATATACGCTGCCGCAAGCTAAGGAAATTTCTCCTTATCGCTACGTAGGTGTGAATTTCAACAGTCAGGGAAATGCAAACCTGAAGCCTTCGGACAACTATAACGTCGATTTGAAATGGGACTTTAATCCTACCCCCACTGAACTGATCTCTCTGACAGCTTTTTATAAACTCATCAAGAATCCGATCTCACGCATTGAAGTGGCAAGTGCCGGAGGATACCTTTCGTATGAAAATATAGCCGATAAGGCAACAGTAGCCGGAGTGGAAGTAGAAGTACGTAAGAATCTGTTTGTCCGTCCGCTAAGCAGTGCGGCAAACGGAATGAACAAGCTCTCTTTCGGCTTGAACGGATCGTACATCTATACAAATGCGAAAATGCCTCTGGCAACGGTTACCACCGGATCGCAACTGGAAGGGGCCGCTCCCTGGATCGCCAATTTCGACTTGTCCCACAACTTCACGAAAGGAAATCATAGCTTCATTAATACATTGGTACTCAACTATGTCAGCGATAAGATTTATACCATCGGTACGCAAGGCTACCAAGACATCATGGAGCAGGGAATGATGACGCTTGACTTCGTTTCGCAAGCCAAACTCAACAAGTATGTCTCACTTACGCTGAAAGCCCGCAATCTGCTGAATCCCTCTTATAAGTTGAGCCGCAAAGCCAACGAAAGCGGAGAGAAGGTAGTACTCAGCGATTATAAAAAAGGAATAAATATCAGTCTGGGAGTGTCGTGCACATTTTAAACCGGATAATGAAATAAGATTATTAACTAATTATTAAAGCAAAATGAAAAGATTGTTTGTAAACTTTATGACATTTGCCGCTATGGCAACTGCACTGACATTCACTGCGTGTAGTAGTGATAGTGACGGAGATGACAATGGAAACGGTAACGGTGGAAATGGCGGAGGAACAGGTAGCTCTATCGTGGTAGGCGAAAATATCCTGTCCGGTACACTGACCGGTGAACAGACACTGGATGCCAAAGAATACATTCTGAACGGAACGGTTATCATCGCCGACGGCGGTCGCCTGAATATCCCTGCCGGAACTACCATCAAGGCGCGTGAAGGTTTCAGCAGTTACCTGCTGGTAGCGCAGGGAGGTAAACTCTATGCCGATGGTACGGCCGATAAACCAATCGTCTTTACGGCAAATACCACCAGCCCGGTATCTGGATATTGGGGTGGCGTGATCATCAATGGTAAAGCACCTATTTCCGGTTCAAAGACCGACAAGAGCGATACGGCACTGACGGAAATCAACAATGACTATAAATACGGCGGCAGCGCAGCTGATGACAACTCCGGTTCATTGACTTACGTGAAAATCTGCTATGCAGGTGCACGTTCCACAGCAGACATCGAACACAACGGACTGACCTTGAACGGTGTCGGCAACGGAACAAAGATTGAAAATATCTACGTACTGGAAAGTGCCGATGATGCAATCGAGTTCTTTGGTGGAACAGTAAATGTGACCAATCTGCTGGCTGTTAATCCGGATGACGATATGTTCGACTTCACACAAGGCTATTGCGGTACGTTGAAGAACTGCTATGGCGTTTGGGAAAGCGACTACACAAGTACGGAAGCCGATCCCCGCGGCATCGAAGCCGACGGTAACATGGACGGTCTGTATCCGGATCACCTGCGTCAGTCTGACTTTAAGGTGGAAAACATGACTATCGTGAATAATGCTGCCAACACTGCCGATAACGTAGACCGTATGCAGGATGTAATCAAGATTCGTCGCGGAGCAAAAGCTACCATCACCAATGCATTGGTTAAGGGTACGGGTGGTGCTATCGACCTGGTTGATATGAAAGACAGCAAAGGTGCAGGAAACATAGAATCCAGCATTAACATCACAAGTACATTAAGTCTCACAGGATTGAAGCAGAACGGCGAACTGAATACATTTGTCGAATCGGCAGACAATACAGGTGCAGACGCTTCTCTGTTCGGCTGGACAGGCTATAATTTATCAGCATTCTGATGAAGTAGCCAACGGTTCTTTTTCACAGTAGGTATTACTTTTCGGGCACGGATTGCACGAATTGCACGGTTATGATTTACTAAAACCGTGTAATCCGCGTAATCCGTGCCAAATCATATAATAATGAGATGCGTTTATTACGCTTTTACCTCCCTGGCTATCCCTGCTACTATCCTCTCTCTTCTATTATGAATTATTTCAGATATTATATGTTTCGCTGATTTTCTTTTTCGTATATTTGCTATTCATTATTATACGATCAATCACTTATGCAAACAAACTACGAGCGATACTGTAAAATGTCTTCTTTGGCTCAGATAGGATGGTGGGAAGCGGACTTTTTGGCTGGGCATTATGTCTGCTCTGATTTTCTTTGTGATCTTTTGGGACTGGAAGGAGATACCATCTCTTTCATGGATTTCCAGAATTTGATACGTGAGGATTACCGCGAACAGATAGTACAGGAATTTCGGGCCAATGCAAATATCCATAAAGACTTTTATGAACAAACCTTTCCCATCTGTTTAAAAAATGGTGAAGTTTGGCTGCATACCCGTCTGGCTCTTCGTGAGAAAGGTACCGGAACCAATGGAGGTGACAAATCTTTTGGCGTCATCCAGCGTGTTGAGGCGCCTAAAGAAGTGGAACAGAAAAATACCCTCCGGCGTGTAAACGACCTGTTACGCCGGCAAAACTATATATCACAGTCTTTGCTTCGCTTCCTCCATGATGACGATGTAGATTCTTGTATTATGGAGATATTGAATGACGTGCTGAGCCTCTATCAAGGCGGTCGTGTGTATATCTTTGAGTATAACGAAGACTATACGCATCATAGTTGCACGTATGAAGTCGTTTCGGAAGGTGTTTCCAAAGAGAAAAACAAGCAGCAGTCCATTCCGGTTAATGAAACCCGATGGTGGTGTGAGCAGATTCTATCTGGCAAACCCATCATACTGACTTCCTTGAAACAGTTGCCCGAAGAAGCGGAGAATGAATATAAATTCCTTGACGCTCAAGGTATTTGTTCGTTGATGGTCGCTCCTTTGATGGCAGGTGACCGTGTATGGGGATTTATGGGTATAGATCTGGTCGAATCGTATCGTGAATGGAGCAATGAGGATTTTCAATGGTTCTCTTCATTGGCGAATATCATCAGTATTTGCATCGAATTGCGCAAGGCCAAAGATCGTGTTGTCCGCGAACAGTCTTTTTTAAGCAATCTGTTCCATTTTATGCCGTTAGGTTATATACGGATGTCTGTCGTCCGTGATGAAAACGGTCAGCTTCTTGATTATAAGATAACGGATGTCAACAAGGCCTGTTCCCGCTTCTTTGCCCGACCTGCCGAAACGTATATAGGAGTCTTGGCCTCTGAAATATATCCGGATTTTTCTTCACAGCTCCTCTTTCTGAAAGAAGTGCTGGATAACAATTCATACAGGGAAAAGGATATCTTTTTCCCGCAGACAGAGCTTTATACCCATTGGATAGTTTATTCTCCGGAAAAAGATGAAGTGGTAGGTCTGTTTACAGATTCCACGGAGGCCGTGAAGACCAATAGGGCACTGGACCGTAGTGAGAAGCTTTTTAAGAGTATCTTTGCCAATATCCCGGCAGGAGTGGAAATCTATGATAAGGATGGATTCCTGATTGACCTGAATAATAAGGATCTGGAAATATTCGGTGTAGAAAATAAACAGGATGTGATAGGAGTCAACTTCTTTGAGAATCCGAACGTACCGCAGCATATCCGTGACCGTGTGCGGGATGAAGATTTGGTAGACTTCCGTCTGAATTACTCTTTTGAACGGGCAGAAGGTTATTATCACCCCGATCGTCGGGATACGATAGATATATATACGAAAGTCAGCAAGCTCTATGATAACGAAGGAAACTTTAACGGCTATATCCTGATTAGCATTGATAATACGGAGCAGATTGATGCGATGAACCGTATTCGTGATTTTGAGAATTTCTTCCTGCTCATATCGGATTATGCAAAGGTGGGATATGCCAAGTTGAATCTGCTGAACCGGAAGGGATATGCCATTAAACAATGGTATAAAAATTTAGGTGAAGAAGAGGATACTCCATTGGCGGACGTGGTGGGAGTCTATCGTAATATGCATCCCGAAGACCGTGAACGTATTTTTGATTTCTATCGGGAGGTCAGAAAAGGAAACCGGAAGCACTTTCAGGGAGAAATGCGAATCTACCGTCCCGGCAAGAAGAATGAATGGAACTGGATACGTATGAATGTAGTCGTTACGACATACAATCCGGAGGAAAACGAAGTGGAAATCATCGGTATCAACTATGATATTACCGAACTGAAGGAGACGGAGAAAGAATTGATCCTGGCACGTGACAAAGCCGAAATGATGGACCGTCTCAAAAGTGCTTTCCTTGCTAACATGAGCCACGAAATACGTACTCCTCTGAATGCCATCGTCGGCTTCTCCGACTTGCTCGTCGATACGGAAAATATAGAGGAACGACGGGAGTATATTCAGATTGTGAAGGAGAACAATGACCTGCTTTTACAACTGATTTCGGATATACTCGACCTGTCTAAGATTGAAGCGGGTACATTTGAGTTTACCAACGGAGATGTAGACGTGAATATGCTCTGTGAAGATATTGTCCGCTCCATGCAAATGAAGGTGAAGGAGAATGTCGAACTGATGTTCGATCCGCATCTTGCGGAATGCCGCATTATTAGTGACCGTAACCGACTGCACCAGGTAATCTCCAATTTTGTGAACAATGCGATTAAGTTTACCTCGGAGGGAAGTATCCGTGTGGGATATAAGCAGAAAGGAGAAGAACTGGAGTTCTATGTACAAGATACGGGAGTTGGTATTGACGCAGAGAGTCAGGCACATATTTTTGAACGTTTTGTGAAGCTAAACTCCTTTGTACACGGCACGGGTCTGGGACTCTCCATCTGCCAAAGTATTGTGGAACAAATGGGCGGAAAGATAGGGGTGGAATCCGAACCGGGAAAGGGTTCGCGTTTTTGGTTTAGCCTTCCCTGTTTTGTGGTGATGTCGGAAGAATAGACAAGAATGATGGGGCTGACTAAAAAGTCAGCCCCAAAGAGTCGGTTTCTTATATTCCGAATGATAGTTTATCGATAGACTGATATACGATACTTGCAATACCCAGTCCGATGATGCCCAGTGTGCAGAGCGCCAGTCCCCACTTTGTACAGCGGTCGCTGCGGAAAGTCGGAATCGGGTTATCGGAAGGCGTGATATACATTGCTTTTACAATCAGCAGATAGTAGTACAATGAAATCACGGTATTAACCAGTGCAATGAATACCAGCAAGTGGAAGCCCGCTTCGAAAGCTGCCATGAAAATAAAGAACTTCGAGAAGAATCCGGCAAACGGAGGAATACCTGCCAGTGAGAACAGCGAAATAGTCATCAGAAAAGCCATTTTCGGGTTCGTCTTGTAGAGTCCTGCATAATCTTCGAGGGTAAACTTCTGACTGCGTAATGCTACGATAGTGATGACGGCAAATACTCCGAGATTGGCAGCGGCATATACAAGTATGTAATATACCATGGCGGTCATTCCCTGTGCCGTTCCTCCGATTACACCCAGCATGATATATCCTGCCTGCGAAATACTGGAGAACGCCATCAGACGTTTCAGATTCTGCTGGCGGATAGCGAATATATTGGCGATGGTGATAGAAGCGATAGTCACCCAGTAAAGTACTTCTTGCCAGTCATGTATCATCGGTGCGAATACTTTGATCAGAATTGCCATCAGCACAAATGCTGCCGAACCTTTGGAGATAACACTCAGATAGGCGGTAACCGTACTCGGTGCACCTTCGTAAACATCTGCCGTCCATAAATGGAACGGAACCAGAGAGAGCTTGAACGCCATACCGGTAAAGAAGAATACAAGAGCCATGATTTGCAACGGATTTCCATCGATATGAGCAGGAAGATCATCGAAATACAGTGTTCCTGCGGAACCGTAAATCATTGACAGACCAAACAGTAACAGTGCGCTGGAGAAAAGTGCGGTAAGGATATACTTGGCACCGGCTTCAGCGGAGTTATGGCGGTATTTGTCGAAAGCGATCAAGGCTGCCATCGGGATGGAAGCTGTCTCCAGTCCGATGAAGAACATCAGGAAGTGTCCGGCGGAAATCATGAGATACATACCGAACAGGGTGGAGAGTGTAAGTACATAGAACTCACCTTGCTTGAATGAAGTATCGTCGCGTTTCATCCATTCGTGTGCCATCAGGAAAACAATCAGCGTGCCTATGTTCAGGATTGATTTGACAACCGTGTGCATGGGTACATAGTGATACATACCGCCAAAAATGTCGGCAGCTGTGCTTGGAACCAGATTGATCGCTGTATGGATGGCCATCAGGATAACTGGCAGCATGGTGTTCAAAACGGGTCTCGTCCCTTTTTGCTTGTGTGCGTCCGGACTCATGAAGAGATCGGCAAGGAACAGCAATAGTAAAACTGCTACGAGCGACAGCTCTTCCCGCATATGTAGAAATTGTGAATAATCCATCTTTATAAATTAAGAATTAAAGATTAAAAAATAAAGGTTATGGGATGAGTTGTGAGACTACAGGGAGTACACTTTCACCAATCATGTGGCTTACCCAGAAAGGAGCCATACCCAGTCCGGCTACACAAACGATGAGGCAGATAACAGCTACCCGTTCATCCCAGGTTGCGTCTGTCAGCGCAAGATGATGTTTGTTGGTGCAGGTACCGTACAGAATCTTGCCTACCAGACGCAGGATATAGACTGCCGTGATCACGATGGATGAACAAGCGATAATGGTCAGTGTACGGTGGAATACGTCGTTGTTCTGGAAAGAACCTACGAAGATAGTCATTTCGGCAATGAACCCGCTTAATCCCGGCAAACCGAGATTGGCAAGACCGGCAATCACATAACATACGCTGAGGAACGGCATTACTTTCATTAATCCGGTAAGCTCGCGGACATCACGTGTGTGTGTACGTCCATAAATCATACCGATCAGGGCAAAGAACAAGGCTGTCATCAATCCGTGGGAAAGCATCTGAAGAATGGCTCCTGTCGCAGCAGTCTGATTCAGCATCAGAATGGCGAAAAGTACCAGTCCGCAGTGAGAAACGGAAGAGTAAGCGTTGATGTATTTCAAGTCTGTCTGTACGCAAGCGGAGAATGCTCCGTAAACAACGGAGATACCTGTCAGTATCAGGAATATCCATGAAAGTTCGTTAGCGGCTTCCGGCATCAGATACATGGCGATACGGAAACATCCGTAACCTCCCAGTTTCATCAGTACTCCGGCGTGAAGCATGGATACAGCTGTCGGGGCGGAAGCGTGACCATCGGGACTCCATGTGTGGAACGGGAAAAGAGCACCCAGCACACCGAACCCGAGGAAGGTAAGCGGGAACAGATACATTGCTGTGCAAAAGGAATATTATGTAGCTGTGCTATTTCCAGCAGGTTCATGGTGGTAGCTCCCGAACCGAAATAGATTCCGAGAATACCGATCAGCAGGAAAGCGGAACCGCCCATCAGCATAAGGGTCAGCTTCATGGCTGCATATTCTTTACGTCCCGAACCCCATACACCGATCAGCAGGTACATAGGAATCAGCGCGATTTCGTAGAACATGAACATGGTGAATAAGTCGATGGATATAAAGAATCCGAAGACTCCCATAGACAACAGTGTGAACCAAAGGAAATATTCTTTTGTCAGAGGCTGCAGACGCCAGGAGGCGAAAGTACCTGTGAATACAATAACGGCAGACAATAACAACATGGCTACCGAAATACCGTCAACGCCTACCGAGTAGGAGATGTGAAGCGGTGCATACCAGAGTGTATCCGCACGGAATAGCATTTCTGCCGTGTTGCCGGCACTGCGTTCTCCCAAATACATAAAGGTAAGTACGACGGAGGCAATCAGAAGTGCCGATGCGCCGGTAACCATAACCCCCCGAATCGCTTTGATTCCCCGTGCTGCCCAAAGTCCGGCAAGCATCAGTAAGGGGATGAGTACGAAGATTGATAAAAAATTCATAATTGAATTATTAAGTTTTAAGTATTAATTCGCAGCGACTTGTTGCGCAGCTTAATATCTAATACCTGATAGTTAATACTTGCTATAGAACTAACAGCAGGATAAGCGCCAGCGCTCCGCAAAGGAACACGTATGCGTATTGCTGTACCTGGCCGCTTTGAAGACCACGTATCTCGTCGCTTGTCGTATTCGTAGCCCATGCCAGGAAATTAAAGAATCCATCCACTACATGACGGTCGAACCATGCGATAGGAGTCGAAATGCAACGGAAGATGATCTTATGCGTAATAAACTGGTATATATCATCAATATAAAAACGATGATAAGCAGCTGTCCACAATCCATTGAACCGTTTGGCAAGTGCATTGGCAACAGGCTGTTTGGCATTCTTATACATCCATGTGGCAATCCCGATAGAAATAATCGCAATTACAACGCTTGTGACAGCTACCGACAGATCGAGGTGAATAGAGTAAGACTCCCCATTCGAACTGATAAAATGTCCGAAAGGAATGAATCCTGCAAGGCAGGTAACAACCGCCAGAAATATCAACGGAAAAGTCATAGCCAACGGACTCTCATGCGGGCGACAAGGTGCCGCTTCCAAGTTTCCGTGCGGTGTGCTATGATCCGAATGGGAGCTTGCCCGGGGCGGCTCGGCCCCCCAGAAGATGCCGTAGTAGAGGCGGAACATATAGAAGGCGGTCATTGCGGCGATTACTGTCATCACCCAACCCATTGCAGGGCTATATTGGAAGCAGGCAGCCAAAATCTCATCTTTTGAGAAGAAACCGGAGAACGGAGGAATACCGGCAATGGCGAGACAGGCAATCAGGAATGTCCAGTGAGTAATAGGCATGTATTTGCGTAGTCCTCCCATGGCTGACATTTCGTTGGAATGTACTGCATGGATAATGCTGCCGGCACCCAAGAAGAGTAATGCCTTAAACATGGCGTGTGTGAAGAGGTGGAACATGGAAGCCATATATCCCAGTCCTCCGTGGTGCGGGTCCATAGAAGTACAAACGCCCAGTGCTACCATCATAAAACCAATCTGTGAAATGGTCGAGAAGGCCAGCACACGTTTGATATCCGATTGTACGCAAGCCACGCTTGCTGCATAAAAGGCGGTGAAAGCACCTACCCAGGCAATCATATGTAAGGTGTCCGGTGCATAAGCAATGAAAAGCGGGAACATACGCGCTACCAGATAAACGCCGGCAACTACCATCGTAGCCGCATGGATCAAGGCACTGACAGGAGTAGGACCTTCCATGGCATCGGGCAGCCAGATATGCAACGGGAACATGGCACTCTTTCCGGCGCCACCGATAAACATCAGTCCCAAAGCCAATGGAAGCATGGAAGCGCCGCCACTGATCAATGATACCGTATCCGGTGTGAAGCCGAATGTGCCACCGTAGTATCCGTAAATCAGAATACCGATAAGGAAGCCTAAGTCTGCAAAGCGGGTGACAATGAACGCTTTCTTGGAAGCGGCAATGGCAGCAGGCTTTGTATAGTAAAAACCGATCAGCAGATAAGAACTGACACCCACCAGTTCCCAGAAAAGATACATCTGGAAAATGTTTGTGGCAACCACCAGTCCCAGCATAGACATTGTAAACAGGGACAGGAAGGCGTAATAACGTTGAAAGCCTGTCTCGCCTTTCATGTAACCGAAGGAGTAGATATGCACCATCAGTGACACGGTAGAGATGACAATCAGCATCATCACGGATATGGGATCGAGCAGAATGCCCAGATCAAATCGTAAAGTCTCGGTGAAAGGAAGCCACGTAAAATTATAAGGTATCAACGTGGCAAATGTTCCGTCTTCCAAACGAGGGGCGGAGAAATATTGGAAAGCCGTAACGTACGACAGTACTACTACTGCTCCCAGTATCAGCGTACCGATAGCACCCGCTGTCCGATGAGACATCCATTTTCCTCCGATTCCCAGAATGAGGAAGGAGAGGAAGGGAAGAAGGAGTATTAGAATTGTTAGTTCCATACAGTTTATTTTAATTACTTGTTTTATTATTGTTCATATTTATCACGATATCCATCCGAATGGAAATTGGGTCGTGCCGCTTTGGCACTACCACTTCAGATCGTCCAGATTGCGGACTTGAATGCTTCGGAGGTTGCGGTAAATGTTAATCATGATGGCGATAGCTATAGCCGTTTCCGCAGCCGAAATAGCGATGGAAAAGAGTGCAAAGAAATAGCCTTCCATGCCTCCCGGAAAGAGAAAACGGTTGAACACGGCGAAGTTGATGTCCGTGGCGTTCAGCATTAACTCTACAGAAATCAGGATAGCCAGCGTATTACGGCGGGTAAAGAACCCATAGATTCCTGCAAACATCATGATGGTAGAAACTACCAGATAATATTCCATGTGTATCATATCTGAAATTATTAGGTTTTAAGTAATAAGTATTAATTCCTTGCGGTTCATTGCGCAGCCTAATACCTGATACTTAATAGTTAATACTTACTTATTTATCTCTTTCGGGCGATCATGATACCACCGATGATACAAGCCAGCAATAAAATACTGATTGCTTCGAAAGGCAATATATAACCATATTTGTCACTGCTTAATAAAGCATTACCAATGGTGTGGATGTTTATTTCCAGCGGAACCAGGTTGGTCGTTTGCAGGAAGTTATGCTTCAGGGTGATAAACAAGATAATCGCTAAACCGGCAACCATCGTAAAGAGTCCTGCCAGAAACCTGCTTCGTTTCAGTTTCTCGGCGCGGTCACCTTCTCCACTGGTCAGCAGGATGGAGAATACATAAAGGACGACGATACCACCGGCATAAACCATAATCTGGACAGACCCCAGAAATGTGTAACCCAGCAGGAAATAGATGCCAGCCGTGCCGAAGAGCACGAAGAGCAGATAGGTGGCTGAGCGGACAATACGTTGGGTAGTCACCGTCATGATGGACATTGCAATAATAAATGCTGCCAAAAAGTAGAATACTACTGTTTCAAGTGTTGATCCCATATCTAAACTTCTTTTTTCTTTTCAATTACTTTACTACCGGCATGATTCAGTTTCAGGACGAGCTTCGTCCGGTCG
>OLNW01003606.1_pt1 | contig 11792 bp, 10 predicted proteins | sample 1672121 | NCBI WGS metagenome assembly OLNW01 (sample SAMEA3136648, study PRJEB25190) | human gut metagenome
TCTGCTTCATGAAAACCGGCGCAAAACGAGTCTTAAGTTCCTGTTCTTTTTCTTCCGTGATCCGGAGCATACCATCCATTCCTGCATGCCCTGCGAACACAATATCCTTACAGGCTCGTGCGGTTTCCCGGTTCCATGCTTCTTCCTTTGGAGCCTTTGCGATTCCTGTAACCGTCACTGCGATCGCCCGAACCGCCGGATTGACAGATGCCTGTACTCCTGCAAGCATGATATTATACTTTTTGCATGCTTTTTTGAGAAGCTTTTCAATCTTGTGGATTCTGGATTTGAACACGTATTCCGGATAGGCGATCTGTACACTAATGCCTGCAGATGGTTCATGCGTATCCTGCATATCCTCACTCCGGATATCCGCTTCCTGCTCCTCATCCTCTGTTATATCAGGGCAGACAGAGAACACTGCACCCTGTGCCGCCAGTGCGTTCACAGTCTGTGCAAGTGCATGGACACCGATCTGCGGAGATAAACCGTAGACGGTAACTGTTTCGCTTATAAGCTGTTCTGTCTGTGTCTCTAACTTCATGTTTATTATGTTCCCCTTTTATTTTTATACAAGATACGGAATAATCATCGTTGCTACCATGGCAATGATGACGATAAGCACAACAATTGATACAATTCTTCTTGTTCTTTTATTGTTGAAATTCATTCTTCTACCTTCTTTGATTATATTTTCGTTACTACTTCTTCTCATTCTTATCAATTTTTACGTAAACAGTAACGTATTTCTCTACATTTTATACTCTTTACAATATTTTTGCAAGAAACAATCCTCACATTTCGGACTTCTTGCACTGCAGATCGTACGCCCTTTTCATAATTTAATTTTCTCTATCTTACAGACTCTTGCCTCCTGATTCAGCGGATTTCTGTTCTGATAGTCAAATAAAATATATGTATCTGTCAGTTTGAAATATTCCAGATGCGTCATTTTACGCATCTGATTTCTGTCGTATTTTCCATAATTTGGAAGGTACTCATGCGTCTCCTCTTCTGTCTCATAAAATGCTCTTGCAGCATCTTTCGTTACCGGATATTCTCCGGCAAATCCTGGACGGCTCTTTGCATTTTCACGCAGATAATAATCATAAGTGAGCACTTCCCGGAATAAATCTTCTTTTTCTTTGTGATATTTTCTCACATAATTTAACAGGATCTCATATCTTGCACTCCGCTTGTGCTGAACTGAATTATAATCATTTTCTTCATAATAAGCGGCAAGCCGGTCATACATATCAAATGCAGAATCATATTCTTTTTCCAGTTCTTCCATCGTGTTCGTGAATTGACGGCTGTTATAATACACTTCTACCATCTCTTCCACGCCTTTCAGCCTCAATACATCTTCATAAGAAATCCATTTTGTATAAAGTACTTCATACGGTGGATGCGCTTTGTGCACAATTCCATATTCCTTCTGATGTTCCTGCATAAATGATCCTTTCAGCACTTTCAGGAATCCTAACTGGAGTTGTTCTGGTTTTAATGCATAGACATCATCAAAAGAATGTGCGAAGCTTTCCACATCTTCGTATGGAAGTCCCGCAATCAGATCCAGATGTTCGTGTACATTTCCTCTCTCCTGGATTCTCCTCACGATTCTGGATACTTTTTCAAAATCCATAACTCTGTGGATCTCTTTAATCGTCTTCGGATTTGTTGACTGCACACCTATTTCAAGCTGTACCAGTCCGGGGCGCATCTGTTCTAACAATTCCAGTTCTTCCTCATTCAGAATATCTGCCGCAATCTCAAAATGGAAATTCGTGATTCCATTATCATGCTCCATGATATATTTCCAGATTGCAATACTGTGATCGTGCTTACAGTTAAATGTACGATCGACGAATTTCACCTGCGGAACATTATGGTCCAGGAAAAACTGCAGTTCCTTCTTTACCAGTTCTATATCTCTGAACCGCAGGCGCTTGTCTACCGAAGACAGACAGTAGCTGCAGGAAAATGGACAGCCTCTGCTTGTCTCATAATAGATAATTTTGTGTTCAAAATCTTCTATGTGGTCGTAGACAAACGGAACCTCACTTAAATCCATGATCGGCCGCCATGGTTTATCGATGATTTCATTTTCTTCTGTCCGGAAAGTAATGCCTATAACATTTTTTAACTGGTTATCCACACTCTCTGATTTTTTCCAGGAGTTATCCACATTCTCTTTCTTTTTTTCGAATTCATTTCGGTATATCCGGCAAATTTCTTTAAATGTCTTCTCTCCTTCCCCTTTCATTACACCTTTGACACACGGTAGACGTCTTAACACATCCTGCGCATCATAGGAAACTTCCGGACCACCAAGCCAGATTGGCATATCCGGTCGTAATTTTCCGATTTCCAACACAATCTCCTCTATATAATCCAGGTTCCAGATATAGCAGGAAAGGCAAAGGATGTCCGGTTTTCTCTTATAGATATCCATCAGGATATCATCCTTCTGCTGATTGATCGTGTACTCCCCGATCTCCACCGCCGGATCTTCGGCATAGGCTTTCAGACTGTAGACCGCTAGATTGGAATGTATATATTTTGCATTGACTGCTGCCAATAATATCTTCATTATGCTTTCCTCCAGATCAGAATCTCTCCTCCGGTCATATACCGGATAAGATAAATTCTCATATATCTAGGTATTATAAATTGGTATCGTCTTTTTTACAACATTTCCATTGACTTTTTGTCCGGAACACGTTAAAATATTGAGCTGTGCAGCCGGGGTGTTAGCGGTACCTTGCACCTGCAATCCGCTATAGCAGGGGTGATATTGCGCAGAGGGCTTGTTTTTGCAGAGCTGCCCTTGGAAAGTGGCGTTGATGTTTGGGTCTTACGCGACGGAACTCCATGAACCATGTCAGGTCAGGAATGAAGCAGCATTAAGTGGAATCTTCCGGGTGCCGTAAGGGTGCCTGGGCTGAGTTAACTACTAAGGTAACGTCTGTGAAGGCTCGTTCGAAGCGCAATGCACATAATAAAATAAACAGATATTAAAAATATCCACTGCAGTTTCCCGCATGTGGATATTTTTTTATATTATACCAAATTATTCTTCTCTGTCCAGAATGCCGGATCTCCATGCTTTGTCATCTGCAAGTCCGTGCATCATCAGTACCGGCGGTATCTCGGTCTCTTTGTTTACATAATTCATACAGGTAACTGCATTGGAAAGTTCCGGATATTCATATACATTCTTCTTACCGATCAGCATTCCTACCGTCTTTTCATTCATCTGGTCACCTGTCTCTTATATTTCCTCTGTCTGCTCTTTTTCCAGTTGCTTTTTCTTCTTCCTTGCCTCTCTTAATTCTTTAAAAAATGATTTCATCATCTGGCTGCATTCTTCTTCCATGACTCCTGTCGTCAATTCCACCTGATGGTTAAATTCCGGCATATCCAAAAGATTTAAGATAGATCCCGCACAACCGGCTTTTGGATTCATACAACCGACTACCACCCTTGTCATCCGGGACTGTACGATTGCACCGGAACACATCTGGCAAGGCTCCAGTGTCACATACATCGTACAATCTTCCAATCTCCAGTCATTCATTTTCCTGCTTGCTTTTCTGATCGCAGCCAGTTCCGCATGTGCCAGGGTATTGTTGTCAATCGTTCTCCGGTTGTACCCTCTTCCTATGATCTTATCCTGATACACAATCACACACCCGATCGGTACTTCTCCGATCGCATAAGCTTTTTTCGCCTGTTTGATTGCTTCTTTCATATATTTTTCATCTGTACTTTGCATTTCCACACTCCATCTGATTATATTTTTCTTTGTATATCTGCGCAGTCTTCCGATCCGCGGACATCTCTGCACCAGTATCCGAATGTCTCTCTGTCATTCGTTTCTTCTTCCGTAAGCGCAAGTCCGGTCTCCTCAAACGGCAGAAATTCCGGAAACCCAAAACTTTCTGCTGCTTTTGCTTCCTGTGGATGATATACTCCAGGTACTCCTAATTTTAACTGACCATCACAGACTGTCAATATCAGGTGATGATAATTATAATATCCATGAACCAGAAAACTATTGTTCGCATGCTTCCATTCACATCTCGGAAGACATACCATATCTTTCCGTTGGATTTTTCTGACTTTGTATCTTTTCCCACATTCCTTTACTTCCTGTTCCTCTGAAGCCTCTGCATTACTCTTTTCTTTTTCATGCGTCTCTTCCTCCGCCATCTCCCACTTTTCCATCTGACAGATATTTACCGCATCGTCATTCCACACTGCAGCATAACAGTGCCCGCTTATGTCTTTCAAAATAATTCCGTTGACCAGACCATAATTTTCTTTCTCCCCCATATCTTCCGGTGTATAACACAATTGATAATTCAGTCCGGGAGACGGCGGCTCTGTCACTCCCATATTGATTCCGGTACATTTTTCATCCTGATTCCAGAACAAATATACTTCCAGTCCCTTTGCGTCTTCTTCCATCCGGAATCCTTTTCCGTGTACATGGATCACACACTGTTCCATATCCTGTTCTATTTTTACGAAGCCTACATTCCGCATCTTCTTCTCTTGTTCGTATTCATACAGATATCGGATAAACCGTCTCAAAATACCCACTCCTGTTTACGGCTATTTATCACAATCTATTCTGAAATATTCTCTTTTATGCCATAATCGCATTCAATTCCTGATACAACCTCTTCGCATAGCTGTCGGTCATTCCGCAGATATAGTCCGTAACCAGTAATAATCTCAGATACAACCGGTAAATGTCTGGCTGTCCCTCCGCATGATAGCGGTATGCTTTTTTGTAATTATTGGAAATAAACGAAACCAGCCGTTCTTCTATAGAATTCAGTTTCTGTGCCGGATCATCATATTTAATTATCGCACCCATGAAGCGGTCCATCAGATTGTCAAGCATCACTGCTTCCTTCACTTCCATCCGGTAGATTGTTTCTGACTTAAACACACATTTGCATGCAATCTCTCCAAGTAATTTTACAAGTCCTTCCGCCGGTGTATCTGCGAATAAATCCGTTTTATATACTCCATTCATAATCTCATCGTAATGAGAAGTAAATCCAGATGTTGCATATCCGATCAGAAATCCCTGTGCCTTTACGATCCAGTTTTTCACTGCATAATCTCCGGGGTTATCTACTCCATTTTTCTTTGCACGTTCATATAATTCCACCAGTTTATCTGCCGGCCGGAATCTATTCCATTCCGCCTGTTCCGGAACTGCCAGCTTCTTTTCCCTGTTTTGAAGCTTCCGCAATTCATCCCGCAGACTGTGATAAGTAATGAACCCTTTCACAAATGCATCTTCGATATCTGCCGTTTTATATGCAATATCATCTGCTGCCTCCAGAATAAATGTCAGAGGATGTCTGCAATTTCCCGTCCCTGTCTCCATCACGATATCTTCGAATAACTCCCGGTCCGCATAATAATATCCCATCTTTTTTTCACGGATATCCCCGGACTTTGGCCGGATCTGTGTAGATGCCACCGGATATTTTATAATTGTGTTTAAAAGCGCATAGGTAAGATTCATTCCATTTTCATCTACCAGGAAATGAAGCTTACTCACCAGCCTGAGCGCCTGTGCATTTCCTTCAAAATGATAAAAATCTTCCCTCATCTGTTCTTCCAGCAATTCTTCTATCGGTGTTCCGTGATATTTTAACACCGGAAGATTCCGTTCAAACCACTCTCTGATCGCAAACTCCCCATAATGTCCGAACGGAGGATTTCCAATGTCATGAATCAGTCCTGCACACTGAAGAATATTGCAAATATCTTCTTTCATCCCCGGAGTGAAACTTGTATCTTTCTTATGTGCCAGTATGCTTTCGCCGATATTCTGTCCCAGCGATTTTGCCAGCGATGATACCTCCATAGAATGGGTCAGCCTGGTCCGAATAAAATCACTTTTATCTAATGGAAATACCTGTGTCTTGTCCTGAAGTCTCCGAAATGATGCACTTCCGATGATCCTGTGGTAATCCTTTTCAAATTCGCTTCTCAGATCGGTATCGGCGGAACGTACATCCTGATGTCTGCCCGGCCTTTGTCTCTTTGTCGATAAAAGTCTTGTCCACTCCATTTTACATCCTCCTTTTTGTCAAAAAGTGTCCAGCCGGATCTCCGGCTGAACACCTTATTTACAACATTACTTTCTTAAGTTCATTTTCCATTAATCCAGATAGATCGGCGGCTCATAATCTTTGCCAAGTAACGCTTTCTTACGCTCCTGATATCCGAGAAACGCCCACTCCGTCATATCTGTCCACTGATGAGTTCCACGGTCATATACCTGCACATAGCCGATCCGGTTCGGATGCATTCTTACACTGTTCGATTCATATTCATGTCCGGTGTAAGGGTTAAGTTCCCCTTTCTCAAGATCCTCTTCCGTTGATGTAAATAAATCCTCTTCATTCTCCTGTGCATACCTGTTCTGATGTCCTGCATCATAGTTCGTATTTAACTGTTCTGCATTTTCATAAGCAGCCGTTTCTGTCTCTGCGGCATATGTCTCTGCTTCCTCAGGTTCATCTGGAAGAAACTCTTCTGCAAGTTCGCCTGATTCTCCATCTTCTGAATAATCAAATTCATGATATTGGATTTCCGGTTTTTCTTTCTCTTTTTCTTCTTTCACCGGTTCTTCATGCTTTTTATGGATTCCGAAAAATGCTCTCCATCCATGTGCCTTCTTCTCTGTCTCAATCTTCTTTGGTTCCGGTTCTTCTACTTCCGGCTCTTCTACTTCCGCCTCTTCCTCATACTCCGGCTCTTCCTCATACTCCGGCTCTTCCTCATACTCCGGCTCTGCTTCTACTTCCGGCTCTGCTTCTACTTCCGCCTCTGCTTCTACTTCCGCCTCTGCTTCTTCATATACCGGCTCTTCTGCATACTCCGCCTCTGCTTCTTCATATACCGGCTCTTCTGCATACTCCGCCTCTGCTTCTTCATATACCGGCTCTTCTGCATACTCCGGCTCTGCTTCTTCATATACTGGCTCTGCTTCCACTTCCGCCTCTGCTTCCACTTCCGCCTCTGCTTCTACTTCCGCCTCTGCTTCTACTTCCGGCTCTGCTTCCACTTCCGCCTCTGCTTCTACTTCCGGCTCTTCTGCTTTCTCATTCACAAAGAAGTCAAAAATCGTCTCCTGGACATATTCCGGATTCTCTTCTACAACTTTCTTTGCTTTTTTCTTGCTTTTCTTCTTCTCAATCGCATCTAATTCTTTATGAATATCGACCAGTTCTCCAATCGTAATATCCCTTTCTTCCGCTCTTGTAGGTGCCTCTTTCTGTTCCGGTTCTGCAGCTTTCTGTTCTTTCACCGGTTTCTCTGTGCGGTCTTCATGTTCTTCTAATATATCTAAATAGAACGGGCATTCCAGAATCTTTGCGATCATACGCATATCCTGCTCCTGGAAATTATCTCTTCCGAGACGTTGTGTCAGGTTCTGGCGCGACATCTTTTTTCCTGTCTGTTTTTCTATCTTTTCTGCAAGTTCTTTGATGGTCATTCCTTTACGGCTCAGAATGATTTTGACCTGTTCTCCAAATGTTAATTCCAACATCGTCTTCCTCCTTAATTATTCTTACGCTCCCATACTCTCCTCATGTGTTTTTTTATGGTTTTGTAAACAATTTTCTATCTTGATAAATCTTTATTTTTCCCTTTTATATTCTAACAAATCACCGAAATCACGTCAACTACGCAACTCATCAATTTTCCCTGAATTTCCGGTTAAAAATGAAGTTTTTCGTTCCATTCCCTCACCACATTTTCATCGATTTTTACTATTTTTCTGTCATAAGAAAGAATTCCATTTACCTCTTCTTCTATATCCGATAATTGCGTATAGACCGTTGCACTTAACCCCCTGCTGATATTCGGGATAACGAGTTTTTTTATCAATTTTTCATACGCTCTGCTGAGATCTTTTTTTCTTTTAAATATCTTATATCCGTAAATATCTTTTTCATACATACTGTGCTTCGGAATCTGAAGCGAGTATCCCCCGAATTCGGTAAGTGCTGTCACCCGCTTTTCCGGTGTGATATTCAACGGGAAGAAATAATCATGAATACTTTTGATATCCCCACATCCCTGATCAAACCATCCGCTTGCAGAATCAATCAATCTGGTATGATCTTCTGCCAGAGCAATGTCTGTCATCTTCCTCGTCTTGAATTGTCCCCAGCCCTCATTAAATATCACCCATGTCACAACGGACGGATGATTATATAACCGCCGGATCGTTTCTTTCATTTCACTTTCAAACTGTTTCTGTCCGGTCGGATCCTGACGTCCCATCAGATGCAGCCTTGTATCCTTTGCACGGATATGCGTTCCTTCCATAGCTGTTGCCAGCCAGGTAACATACCAGCTCTTATATTCACGTCCTCCATTCACCATATCCTGCCATACCAGCATGCCAATCCGGTCACAATGATAATACCATCTCTGCGGTTCTATCTTGATATGCTTCCGGATCATATTAAACCCCAGATCCTTCATCTTCTGGATATCATAGATCATCGCTTCATCACACGGTGGTGTATACAAGCCGTCCGGCCAGTATCCCTGATCCAGAACTCCTTTTTGAAAATATGGTTTGTTGTTCAAAAAGATTCTCGGGATTCCGTTTTTGTCATTCTTCACTTCTATCTTACGCATGGCAAAATAACTCTCTACCGAATCATTCCCCATCTTTATATGCACATCATATAAAAACGGATCCTCCGGACTCCAGTTTCTCATATGCGGAATTCTCACCATACATGGTCTCCCTGTCCTGCCGGCAGTTTTTAACGGCCATATCGTTCTTGCCGTTACCGTCACATCATAGTCGATATCTTTTCTTCCGGCGGCATCTTCCAGCTGTATCATAACGGAAGACTGATCATAAAGCGGTGTGATCTTCAGATCTTTGATGTGATACTCCGGAACCTTTTCCATCCATACCGTTTGCCAGATTCCACTTTGCGCCGTATAGAACATCCCGCCATTTTCTAATTTCTGTTTTCCCCTGCTGTAATAATATGTATCGGAATAATCTTTTACTTTTATTGTCAGTATATTTCTTTCTTCTTGCAATGCATCCGTAACATCGAATGAAAACGGAAGATATCCGCCCACATGTTTTCCTTGTTTCTTTCCATTTACATAGACAACTGCACACTGATCCACAGCTCCGAAATGAAGCAGCCAGCGGTTTCCTGCTTCTGGTCTTATCTCTTCCGGAAGACTCCTTTTATACCATAAAAATTCATCCGGCTTTAACTGTCTTCCGACTCCCGACAGTGCTGCCTCCGGTGAAAACGGGACCAATATGTCTCCGTTCATTTTCTTTGGAAATCCTTTTGTGTCTTTTATTGCATATTTCCACACACCGTTCAGATTCACATAACTTTTCCGGCGCATCAATGGTCTTGGATATTCCCCTAATACATTCTTTTCATTTATATTGTCTGCCCATTTCGTCTTTAACTGTCTCATGTTCATACACCCCTTTTTAAGCAAGTCTGACTTCTTGTAATCTCCCCCCGATTTCATCATCTGTCGTAATCACTGCGGCTCTTGCATCCCCCTGCTTCAGTTCATATTCCCTGCACAGGTAGATCCCGGGATATTCATCCGGCTGCTTTCTCATATATGGTATGCCATCCGGCCTCCAGGCAAATTCATATGTCCGCATATCCAGCCCCATTCCCCTCCTGGTAGCTTTCATAAAGCTTTCTTTTAATACCCAGAAACGGTAGAACCATTCTGCCTGTTCTTTTTCATCCGCACCTGCACGGATGATCTTACATTCTGATGGGCAGAAATAGCGTTCAGCTACTGACATCCTTAATGCTCCCGTCATCTCCACATCACATCCGACCTGCACGCCTTCCCGGTCACTGCAGGCGCACAATACATACTTTCCCGAATGCGACAGATTGAATACAGCATCTTCCGGAAGTCCGGTCATCTCTTGTATCTTCTCCCATAAGATCCATGCACCGACACTCCTTGCACGGTCTGCCACATTCCGCAGCTTATCCGCTTTTTCCTTTCTCCACTTTGGCACCCTGTTATAATATGCACGATATATTTCTTCTATTAATAGTGGTGTAATATCTGCTGCCCATACATTTACCATTTTCCCACTCCCTTTTTACTATACAATTTTAGTCTAACACACTTTTAAAAAAATGAAAGAATTTATCCAATAAAAGTATTGACAATCAAATTCCATTGCGTTAATATATCATTACGCTTTAAGTATTTAAAGTTTTGCAGTGCGAATATTTTACAGTGCGACCACAACAGATTCACACGAGAAAGAAAATATCACACAGGCACAATGATCATACATATTGGAGGATATTAATTATGATTATCGTATTAAAACCACATACTACAAAAGATGATGTTTCTCGTGTTGAGAACATGGTCAAAAAGAGAGGTCTTGACACACATATTGTACAAGGCAAAGAGATGACAGTGATCGGCTGTATCGGTGACACAGCCAAAGTTGATTCCAAATTATTCGAGATTGATTCTGCAGTTGATAAAGTTATGCATGTACAGGAACCGTACAAATTAGCTAACCGTGCATTCCATCCGGAAGATTCCATTATCAATGTATCCGGCGTAAAAGTCGGCGGAGACAATCTTGCAATGATCGCCGGTCCTTGTTCCGTAGAATCATACGAACAGGTTCTTGAAATTGCCCGGGCAGCAAAAGCTTCCGGAACCAACTTACTCCGCGGAGGTGCATTCAAGCCAAGAACAAGCCCTTATTCATTCCAGGGACTCGGGCTTGAAGGTCTTGATATCTTAACCTCAGTTAAAGAAGAGACCGGTCTTCCGATCGTAACTGAACTGATGTCCGAAAAATACCTTGATGTATTTAACGAGAAAGTAGATCTTATCCAGATCGGTGCACGTAATATGCAGAACTTCGACCTGTTAAAAGAATTGGGGCAGCTTGATCGTCCAATCCTCTTAAAAAGGGGTCTGAATGCTACTTACGAAGAATGGATCATGTCAGCAGAATACATCATGGCATCCGGTAATGAAAATGTCATCCTCTGCGAACGTGGAATCCGTACTTTCGAAAGCTATACAAGAAATACTCTGGATCTTCAGAGTATACCTGTACTTCGTAAACTGACACATCTTCCGATCATCGTTGACCCAAGTCATGCAGGTGGAAAATGGTGGTTAGTAGATTCCATGGCAATGGCTGCTATAGCCGCCGGAGCAGACGGACTGATGATAGAGGTACACAACGATCCCGAATCTGCACTCTGCGACGGAGCACAGTCATTAAAACCTAAGAAATACGACGAATTACTCAAACAGGTTGCACAGATTGCAAATGTAGTCGGAAAATCCATCTAATGTATGCAGCCTCATAGTTTACAGGAGTTTTAAAATGAAACTTACAGTTAATCTGGGAAAAGACAGTTATCCTATTTATATTGAAAATAATATATTGTCCCAGGCAGGGAACTATATCCGTAAGATGTATCACGGCAAACGCATTATGATCATTTCGGACGATAATGTATTTCCTCTATACGGAGATACACTGATCCGTACACTGGATTCAGATTATGAATGCCATCATCTGGTACTCCCTCACGGAGAAGCAACCAAGGATTTCCAGACACTTCCGACAGTCTACAAAGCCATGCTGGAAGCAAAGATTTCCAGAAGTGATCTGGTCATTGCTCTTGGCGGCGGTGTCATCGGTGATCTTGCAGGATTTGCCGCTTCCAGTTATC
>OLNW01003610.1_pt1 | contig 11789 bp, 6 predicted proteins | sample 1672121 | NCBI WGS metagenome assembly OLNW01 (sample SAMEA3136648, study PRJEB25190) | human gut metagenome
GAACAGACAGTCATAAATTGCATCCCACATGGAGCAGTATGGCTGAACTTCCTGTACACTTGCCGCATCGATTGCCGGCAACGGGTTCTCCTGACCTTCTACTGTATTCTGCTGCAATGCAGTGTAGGTTTCGGACCAGTTCATGTTGGTCGCATCTGCGCCCCATCTCTTATAGCATTCCATCAGAAGGTTTGATCCTGCTACACGGATTTTCAGGTTCTTCATATCATCAACAGTTTTTACTTCATGTTTGCTGTTGGTCAGTTCACGGAAACCATTTTCCGCGATACCCATGCAGTGCAGGCCGTAGCTTGAAAGAATCTCTTTCAGTTTTTCTCCTGCCTCGCCGTCAAACTTCGCATCTGCATCATCATAAGAATCATAGATGAACGGCAGAGATACGACATTGAATCTCGGGTCAAATGCAGAGTAGATCAGGTTGGAATGCATAGAGATCTGTACCGGATCTCCGTTCATCAGCGCCTGAATACCTTCGGACTGGTTTCCGTTGGTAAGCTGGTCTGCTGCGTATACATTAACTTTGATCTTTCCGCCGGTTGCTTTTTCCATAAGTTCACCGAACTTACGTCCGCCTTCTGCCCATGTACTTGTCTCCGTTGTGGAGCATGCAAAGTTCCATGTTGCTTCCGGCCAGTCAAGATCACTGTAGTCATCCACAGTATCCATGGAATCTTCTGTGAAAAGATCTACCAGATCCTGTGCATCGTCATAGCCCTGATTCTTCAGTTCCTGAACAAACCATTCGTCTACACCATCAACTGCTTCTTTGAAGGAATCAATGTCCATATCTTCTTTCTTTGTGAAGGTTACGCCATTGCTTTCTTCCCAGCGGCTCATAATCTCTTCATCACCGGAACGGTTGATGTAACGCTCATACTCTACAGCTTTCTGTCCACATTCATCAACAACTGCCTGCTGCTCTGCGGTCAGACTGTCATAGATTTCCTGGTTGATACAGAAAAACAGACAGTCATAGATTGCATCCCACATGGAGCAGTACGGCTGAACTTCCTGTACGCTTGCTGCATCAATTGCCGGTAACGGGTTTTCCTGACCTTCTACTGTGTTCTGCTGCAGTGCAGTGTAGGTTTCGGACCAGTTCATATTTGTAGCATCTGCGCCCCATCTCTTATAGCATTCCATAAGAAGATTGGATCCTGCTACACGGATCTTTAAGTTTTTCATGTCATCGACAGTTTTTACTTCATGCTTGCTGTTAGTCAGCTCACGGAAACCGTTTTCCGCAATACCCATGCAGTGCAGGCCGTACTCAGAAAGGATCTCTTTCAGTTTATCTCCGGCTGCGCCGTCAAATTTTGCATCTGCATCATCATAAGAATCATAGATAAACGGCAGGGATACAACATTGAATCTCGGATCAAATGCAGAGTAGATCAGGTTGGAATGCATGGAGATCTGTACCGGGTCTCCGTTCATCAGTGCCTGAATACCTTCGGACTGGTTTCCGTTGGTAAGCTGGTCTGCTGCATATACATTGACTTTGATCTTTCCGCCAGTTGCTTTTTCCATAAGTTCACCGAACTTACGTCCGCCGTCAGCCCATGTACTTGTCTCTGTTGTGGAGCATGCAAAGTTCCATGTCATTTCCGGCCAGTCAAGATCACTGTAATCCGCGATAGTATTGAAGGAATCATTGTCGTCTCCTGCATCTTTGGAAGATGTGCTTCCTGTGTCAGAGGAGGACTGATCTCCTGTATAAGCGCCATTCTTTGCAAGTGCTTTCGGCAGAGCCGTGGAAACGGCCGGAATATATGTAATTACAAGAAGGACTGCTACAGAAGCAGCGATCATCGGCATAACTGCCTTCGAAATCTGCTGAAGAGTAACCTCCAGACCTTTTTTGATCTTGATACTGATTGCAACGAACAGGTTGACACCAACCGGAGGTGTTACCTGACCGATTGCAAGGTTAACTGTTGCCATAACACCAAATGCAACAACGTCATATCCCAGTGCCTTGCATACCGGAAGCATGATCGGGATGAAGATATACATAGCTGAGTTTGCATCGATGAAACATCCTGCGATCAGGAAAATGATATTTACGATCAGAAGAAATACGAACTGATTGTGTGCAATGGATGCAAGCAGTCCGGATGCAGCGTCTGCAATACCAAATTTTGTACATACATAAGAGAACAGGGATGCGCATGCAACGATCAACATGATACCACCTGTTGTTTTTGCTGATTCTACAAAAATATCAATCAGATCACGGAATTTGACTTCGCGATAAATGACCATACCTACAAACAGACCATATACAACAGATACGGCTGCTGCTTCTGTTGGTGTAAAGATACCACCGTAGATTCCACCGAGGATGATAATTGGCATCAAAAATCCCCAGAATGCATCTTTAAATGTAGCCCAGCGTTCTTTTGCAGTTGCTTTTTTTCTGGAAGGCTGAATGTTGTGTTTCTTTGCTTCCAGCATAACAACAATTACAAGTGCAACACCCATCAAGATTCCAGGTACGATACCTGCTGTAAACATATCAGCGATGGAAACGCCTGTGATGGATGCGTATACAACGAATGCGATACTCGGAGGTATGACGATCGCAATCGAGCTCGATGTCGCCATCAACGCCGTGGAGAACGGTGCGGAAAATCCTCCCTGCTCTACCATTGCCGGAATCAGGACTGCGCCGAGAGCAGCTACAGTTGCCGGTCCGGAACCGGAGATTGCTCCAAAGAAACATGCAACGATAACACATACGATGGCGATACCACCTTTTTTATGGCCGACGCAGGTATCAACGAAGTCGATCAGTCGTTTAGAAATACCGGCTTTTGCCATGATGTTACCGGATAATACGAAAAACGGAATTGCCAGAAGCAGGAATTTACTGATTCCGGCATACATGTTGGTTGCCACGATCGTAAGTGAAGTTCCTGAGTAAAGGATCGCACATACAGAGGAAAGTCCAAGGCAGATTGCAATCGGCACACCAAGGATCAAAAAAATGAAGAATGAAATAAATAAAACAGCACTGATCATTTATTTGTCCTCCTTTTCTTCTTTATATCCTGTGCAGAAATCCAGGCAGAACTCGATAAAATGAAGAATCATGCATCCTGCACCGATCGGTACGAAGGACCAGAAAATCCATTCCGGCCAGTTCAGTACGAAGGTTCTCTTACCATTTGCAAGCTGGGTAATGACCTTATCCATACCATATTTAAAAAGAATTGCTGAAAAAACAATGCTCAGAACCGTGATCAGGATCACAGACAGTTTTTTCAGTTTTTCCGGGAAACGGTCAGTAAACAGTGACAGACTGACCAGTTCGCCTTTCCGACATGCAAGTGCTGCTGCCAGAAGTGTAATGAGAACAAATACCGCTACAACCAGCTCTTCTGTGAATGACCATGAGCGGTGGATCACTTTACGGGAAAATACATTTCCCACTGTCAGCACCAGGATCAGCAGCGTAGATATGATCAGTACGACTTCTTCGACTGCTGCAAGTGCATTCATGAGTTTTTTGTAAACTTTCATACTCTCTTCCCCTTTTTTGTATTTTGTTCCGGTTTCAGATCTTTTGGGCATAAAAAAAACCGCCCCATCAGGGACGGATAGATATATCATTCCGCAACCACCCTGTTTCTCCATTGAAACAAGTACGATTCTGCAACGTACCGGCATACGCGTCTCCTGTAACGGGGAGCTACCGTGAAAACCTACTGGTGATTCTATAAAATGTTCGGTCTTCCTTCTCAGGGATGATATTCAAAACAGTTCTGTCGCTGCTTCCCACCATACACAGCTCTCTGTAGACAGGTTCCTCTGCTTCTACTGATTCCCTTCATAGAATTTGCTCTTATGCTTTACCTTGTTAAAAGGTGTCTTTATTTTACCTCTCATTTTTCGTCACGTCAAGAGTTTTTACACAATTTTCCTGCATAATATCCATTCTCTGCTTCCAAAAAGGAGAAGCCTCATCAGCTTCTCCTTCTTGCTCTGTATTTTGATCGTATATATTTGCCTGCTGCCGACAAGTCACTGGTCTTCCATCCGCTTGTCTTGCGTGTCCTAGATGAAAGCAGGGAACAGGATTCATTCTTATTACTCAGACTCCAGCAAAAATAACTGATATTCGATTTATTCAGTCTGCGCAGCCATTTGCCCGTTGATGATTTGCTGATTCCACCGCCGCCACTTGCTGCCGACATCCCAAACTCCGTTACCATTACCGGCAGATTTTTCTGACGCGCATAAGAAAGCTTCGAGGGCAGATACTGGTTATGACTCCACTCATTCGCATAAAAATGAAGGGAATACATGATATTTTTGTAACCTTTAATCGGGCTGTCTGCTACTTCATTTCCGGTTCCGTCAAATCCAAGCTGTGACCACGTCGGTGTGCCAACCACGATGATCGCATTTTTGTCATATTTGCGAATCGTCCTAATCACTGATGTCGCATAAGATTTGATCGTTTTCCAGCTACATCCGTTCGGCTCATTGCAGATCTCATAAATTACGTTTTTCTGCTTTTTGTACTTCTTTGCCATAGTCTTGAAAAAAGATTTTGCTTCTTTGAGATGGTTTTTGGGATTTCCATCATTCAGAATGTGCCAGTCGATGATCACGTACATGCCAAGATCTGTCGCATACTGAACTCCTTTGTAAATCTGATTTCGAAGAGCCGACTTGCTGCCACCTGAACAATAACCATTATATTCCGACGTGTACATCGCCAGACGTACCGCATTGGCTCCCCAGTCGTTCCGAAGTGTCTTAAATGCGGCTTTGTTTACATACGGTGATCCTACATCCCAGTTGATTCCGTGCGTACTGATACCACGAAGCTGAAATTTCTTTTTGTTCTTATCAATAAGATCTGCACCTTTTACCGAAAGTCGTCCGTGAGAAGATACCGGGGTTGCAGCATACACTTCACATTCGGTCTGCATCATCACGGCAGTAATTACCATAAAAAGTACAAGAACTAAAGCAACACTTCTGTATCCTTTTTTTCTCTTCATAGATCATCTTTCCTCCTGTTTTTGGTATAAATCCTCCCGTGGATAATAGCCGATCTTTACTTTTTCCCCTGTACTTCACCTTTTATTTTTGCTTACGATGATTTAATTATACTATATCATTGTATAATTCGCTAATATTTCTTATGATTTTCGTTGCTCTTTTATGATTTCTCACATATTTGATACTGAATTTCACCTGTTACTGTGAACGGAGTGAACAGTAACTTTCACCTCATTTGGCAGAGACAGATTTGGTAATTCTCTTTGCATTACATCCGAAAATCATTTATACTGTAATTATCCAAATCCTACGGGAAACGGAGGAGGGATAAATATGAAAAAGAAACTGAATCATGCATTTAATTACATTACTGCAATCCTGATATTTATCTGTGCAATGACAGTAAGCCTCAGTATTTTTCTGGTAAAAGTACAGAACTCTATCGATACCAACTCACAGAACATTATGACAAGTACAGTTTCGCACCAAAGCGATCACGTTCTTTCCATCCTTCAGATTCATTATGGATTTCTGAACAGTATTGCTGACAAAATGGGGAAATCATCTTCTCTTCTGTCTGACGATAATATGAAATTTCTTGTTTCCATGGCAGAAAACACAGACTTTGAGAGAACAGCTCTGATCGAAGCAGATGGTACCGCCCATTATGATAACGGAGCCGAAAAAAACGTTGCAAAGCGACGATATTTCCAGGAAGCAATGCAGGGAAAAGAAACCTTAAGTGATCCTCTCGAAAGCAGTATAGATCAGGAAATGCGGGTAATCCTTGGTGTTCCCATTTATCATAATGGTAATATCATCGCTGTACTTGGCGGCTCCTATAATGTAACCGCCCTAAGCCGTATGCTTTTTAATGATGTATTTGATGATTCCGGATACAGCCTGATTATTAACCAGAATGGGGAGATTATTGCTTATGACGGCGATCCTGCTTACCACAACATTACATATGGGGATAATTTCTTCAAATTTCATGAACGTCAAAACTTATTATCCGATGATACCTTAAAAAAGATCCGGCAGGATTTCAAAAATGAGAAAGACGGTACTGTAAGGCTGCAGACAGCTTCTACCTCTGATGCAGCACAGTATCTTTCTTATACCAGACTCGGAATAAACGGCTGGATGATCTGCTATATAATTCCGGTTGCTGATGCGCAGGATGCCTATGACTTTATCAAATCCGATGAAAGCATACTCCTTGGTATATTCCTGATTCTGGTTCTCCTGCTTGTTCTTTATATTATCCGAACCAATCGCAAACAAAATGAAGAACTTATCAGAACAGCTGAACTTGACGGACTGACCGGTGCTTACAACAAACGCGCTACCGAAGCATATATTAATAAAATTCTGACACAGATGCCTGATGAAAAAGGTACTTTTGTCATTCTCGACGTAGATAAGTTCAAAGACGTCAATGACCGGTATGGTCATGCTGTCGGTGACACAGTTCTTCATGAACTTGCCAAAACATTTTTCCGCCATTTCCGTAAAGATGATATTATCGGAAGAATCGGCGGTGATGAATTTGTCATTTATATGAGAAACATCGAATCAAAAGAAATCGCCTCGGCACGCGTTAAAAACCTGATTGAGAATGTCCGTAGTCTTCCTTTTGAGGAAATGAACGGAAATCATGTCACGATCAGTGTTGGTATTGCATTCGTCCCGGAAGCCGGAAACTGCTATATGGATCTTTACAAAAATGCCGACACGGCCCTGTATGAAACCAAACAGAATGGCAAAGATGGCTATCACGTATATATGAGAACATAATAAAACGAAATAATTTTATATAAAAATCAAACCTCTTCTTTCCGGCGGATGAATAAGTCGGTAGAAGAGGTTTTCTTTTGTTTTTCAAACCTAATTCAAATAATTATATACAGTTCTTGAAATATTACGGATACGCGGAAGCGCATAATCCTCACTGCCTGTATTTGAAAATACACAGATTATGTAATCTTTTTTCTTTCCATATACGATTGCCATATCATGCTCAACACTGGAAGTTTCACCTGTTTTGTTTGCAACTTTGATTCCGGATGGAATGCCTGACGGTATCTTCCATCTTCTTGTCTGAGCAAGCAGGAGCTTCCGCATCTCTTTTGAGTATTTTGATGATACACAGGTTCCGTTGTAAATATGTTCCAGAAGAATACCACAGTCTTTTGCAGAAGTGATATTACTCTGTCCGTCACCGACTGATGCCGAAGATGCCGGATGCAATGTATGATGACAGCCGGTTTTTGTATATTTATCTTTGACCGTAGAGTTATATTTCAGGTTTCCCTTTTTGATCTGATCAAAAGTCGATGCCATAACAAAAGGTTTGATTACGCTCGCAGAGTACCTGAACTTTCGGCATCGCAGAAGATACGCCTGCTGTCACAAACAGTGCCAGCATAAAAACAAAATACATCTGCAAAGTCCGGTTCGGTGTTTATGGTTCTCTTTCACTTATGTCCCTCCTGAGATAGTTATCTCTGATTATCGTATTCTATTTGATTTTCCGCTGCCTTTTAATGTTTTATTGTCTTTCCAGTTCCTTTTGAATCCATGTCATAATCACATCCACGAGATAGTCCTGCTGCACCTGACTCAAAGCCCGTCCCGGCTGCATTTTGTGCCATTTTCGGATGCATTCCCGGCAACAGGTTGCAGTGGCATGCTGTGCTATAAATACAGGATGTCCTCGCATAGGCGTCTGTTTTCCATCATTCGGTATATATGCCGGTGCCTCCCTCTTTGCAATAAAATCCTCGGCATGTTTCCTGATCGTATCAAGCCCTTTTTCATTTATATAATCAATATCTTTTTGCTTCAGATGGAAACTGCTCCGAAATCTCGAATTGCCAAATCTTTCAAAGAGCTGGGCATACCATTCATCTTTTGTCATAAAAATTCACCACGTTTCTGACTGAACATCAAATATCCTGCTCATCTAATAACCGCCTGTCAGCTTCTGTCTCCAGCCATTTCAGAAGATTTCCCGCAATTCTCGGCGTAAACAGTTCCGCATATTTTAATCCTTCACTTGTAATATGAAGAACCGGATATTGCCCCGTAGTCTTAATAATATAATGACGTCCGATCAACCAGTAGATCAGTCTCGTAACTTCTTCCCCGGACAAATATGATAATGCGCTATATTCTTTTACTTTGTCCAATCCGTTCTTTTTTATTTTTTCAGCATTTGATCCCCGCAAAACACCACTCAGTATCGACACACCAAAATATTTCTTCTCACTTATATGAACCAATGCATTCATGATTGTTTCAACAATTTCAAACAAGCTGTGCCCTTTATATTCCGGATACTTTTTACGACTATTTTCAGAATCCGCATTTTTATCCAGAATTTTCTGTTCCCAGTTATCATTTTTATGCTGCCCATTATGACTTACATATTCTATTGTTTTTTGCTGCGGTTTCGTATTCTCTTCCTTTATTTCCTTTTTGGGTAACCAGTCCAATTCGGTAAGATCATAGCCCATAAGCTTGTAATATTCTTTTGCAGATAATGTTTTATTACAGCCCTTTCCATTATTCTGATAATTGGTGCAGCCTAAAAAATACTGTCTGTTCTCGCTGAATTTTACAATTAAATATCCATCCTGACAGTCCGGGCATTTCATAATTCCCAGCTTTTTACCCATAATATGATTTGTCATAAAACTACACTCTTCGGGCTCATTTGTACAAATATACAGGCGCAGTCCATATGCCGGTTTATATCTGAGCTGCATAGGGAATCCACATACCGGACATTTTTTTCGCTCCAAAATAACCGGTTCTTCTGACCAGGTCCCACAAAGCGAAACATTTTTATATTCATTCTTGATTTCGAGAAGAAACTCCGATGGATTTTGCTCAGGAGCTATAAAGTAAACTCTGTTTTTTGTCCGAGTCATTGCTACATAAAAAAGGCGTCTCTCTTCCGCATACTGCATGCTTCTGTCCTCTTTTACAACCAGTGACAAAACAGGATCATCTTCAATCTTTGATGGAAATCCGTACGTTTCATTGCGTCCATTGATTACAATTACCTCATCATAGCCCAGTCCTTTTGACGCATGTGCTGTCATAAAAGTAATATTCATCTGCGGATATTTTACCGATTTAACCTTTGATCCCCGGTTAACATATTCATACATACCGGTCCTGGTCAGACGCTGACCATCGAAACCAAATCTCCCTAACAGCAATATTTTTAAACTATATGGATCTTTTCCATCTTGTTTTGCATATTTTATAATCTGTTCCAATGATGTCTGCACAGCATACGCAATTGCATAATCCGCCCCACTTCTTCTGTGCGCATTCGGCGATTTCATTGTACTGTCATATGTATAAATAATTACAGGATTTTCAATATGCTTTGGTGAAATGAGGGCTTTACGTATCTGTGAAGTATTTTTCTGAATAAAATTCCCCGCTATATCAATGACTTCCTGCGAATTTCGATATGTATGAACAATTTTCATTAGTCTGGCATATCCCATCTTTTCTTCAAATTGTGTAAAAAGAGTGATATCCGAACCACTGAATGCATAAATGGATTGCCAGTCATCACCGACCGCCATAACCTTCGCAGATGTCACCTCCGAAAAAGCTTTAACCAGATCAAATCTCTGCCGCGAAATATCCTGATATTCATCAACAATCAGATATTTAAAATCCAGTTTCTGTTTCATTTCTTTTACATTATTTAAAACACGTGCAGACTCATTGATCATATCCTCAAAATCGACTGCATGATTTTCAATCAGCCACTTTTTGTATTCCAGATAACATGCCTGACTGATCTCCAGAAATAATTTTGTTCTTACATTATCTGTTTTTTGATTCAATACCGCAAAGTCATCTTCATCATATCCGTTTACTTTGAAATTTCGAATAAAATTCGATACCAGTATAATCAATCTCTTAATGTATCTGTTTTCTTCCGAAGATACCAGTTTCTTCGCCACCTCCTCATCAGAGCGGCGTTTCAGCTCAATTCCATGCTGACGCAGTTTCTCTTCCAGATGTGCAGAGATACTTCGTCCGTCTTTATAAGAAGAAAATGTATAAATAAGTGTTGTTCCATGTTTTTTATGAAAAAGGATTTTATCATTTACTGCCTTTTTGTACATGTTCAACTGTTCTTCAGTATAAAGCGAATTTTGACCATCTTCTGTAATTCCAAAATGTTCAACATATATCTCCTGTCCATTCTGACGAATGATAAAATCGGGAGTGTACGGTTTACGGGACAGCATAATATTATATTTATATACAGGTTCGTACTCGTAATCAATATTATTAAGATAGAAAAAATTAGCAATCTCTACTTCCTGATAAGAACGTACTACTTCATTCTGAATCGTTACTTTATTTCGCGTTTTACGATCAATTACTTCTGTCCGAAAATCTTCAAGTTCACTTCGCATGGTTGCATAATTTGCATGTGCCATATGATTAAAAAAGTCATTAATATCGTCCCCTTCATAAGGTGCATCAAAATATGACGCAAAAAACAATACCAGTTTCTTTACCATAACCGGCTCCCGCAAAATTTTATCTTTCAGATATCGCTGTATACAAAAAAACAGTTTATTAGAATCTACAATATTAAAATTCTGGGGATCATTCTTATGAAGTATCGCGTTTCCTGCGGAATGAAAGGTTGCAATCGGACAGGGAATATTTAAGTCTCTGTTAATTCGTTCCCGCAGCTCATTCACTGCTTTATTTGTGAAAGAAATCATTAAAATCTGCGACGGATCAATATGTTGTTTCTCCACCAGATATTTAACCTTTGCCGCAACAGTTGTTGTTTTTCCCGCACCAGCTCCGGCAACGACCAGCCCATAATCTTCATCAGAGAGAATTACCTCTCTCTGATTTTCATCCAGACAAATATCAGGGTCTATGTCTTTCAGAATATTATCCAGATACTCTTTTTCTTCGTTTTTCTTTCTTGAAAGATAATTCTCATTTATATTATCCACAAAAGATACAATATTTTCATAATTTGTGCAGAGCTCACGCACATTCTCCGAAGACAGTCCATTTTTACTGCAAAAATCCACCAGCATATCCGCCTCGTCCATCTTGCGCATAAAGGAAACTGTTTCTGCATATTCTCTGATCTGCTCATAGTATTCACTTCTTGCAATATAGTGGTCACTTTCCTGCAGTTTTTGCAAAAATCCCTCTAATTCTTTAAGGCTCTGAGCTTCCTTTGATTTTGATACGGGTGTGTTCGCAGTAGTTTCCGTCTCTTTTTTCTTTTTGAATATTGCATCAAAAAACTTCATAGCTGGTCTCCTGATTTTTATCTTTCTTACTCAAATTATAAGCGGTTTTTCTTGTCGAATCAATCTTTTTCATCTGACTCCGGAAGATGTATGGTCTGAAGATAAAAAATGTAGATGGAAAGCCTCATCTCTGCCTTAGCTCTTCCATATCTGCTTCCAGGCGGCAGCTCATGTCTTTCTTTTCTTACCAATCCGTCAATTGTTGCTCCGAGTCGAATATTTCTCTGGGTGCTTAATCATTATGATACGTTCCATTCATTACTTTCGGCAAGTAAGAAATAATCAATATGAAAATAACACAAAAGGATGTGCTGCGGTAACTTCTCCATTACCTTGGCACATCCTTTCGTATTATTTATTATTTTTTACTATTCTTCTTAATGACAGCTATGGCTTCCACATCCATGCTCGCCACATGTATGT
>OLNW01003611.1_pt1 | contig 11789 bp, 13 predicted proteins | sample 1672121 | NCBI WGS metagenome assembly OLNW01 (sample SAMEA3136648, study PRJEB25190) | human gut metagenome
TGTTTGAGTAAGGAGGTTGTAAAATGGAATTTTGGGCATTTTTGGGATGTGCTTTAATACTAGTATTTATAATTGTTTATTATCAAAACGCTGGTTCTAAGACTTATAAATATGTAGCAAGTAAAGCTGGAGACGTTTATAATAAATACGCACCATATTCTTATGATAAGGTAAGAGAAAAAGTAAAGCAATTGGGGCAAGATTATACTCCAAAACAATATATTATTCAGATAGTTATATTTGCTGTATTTACCTTTTTGATAACATATATGTATTTTTATAATATAATTGTTTCAATAATATATATCGTTATTGTTTGGTCAATAATACCATATTTAACGTATTTACGCTCTAAAAGATTATTTAGCGAATTTATATTTGAACAAATTCAAGTTTATACAACAAATGTTATAATGGAATTTGCAACAACACAAAGTTTTGTTAAGGCTTTAGAGGGTGTTAGAGATTCTGGTGTTTTAGAAGATCCAGTAAAAAGTGATGTTGAACTTATGATTGCTATGGCATATGAAAATGGTACTATTGAGCAATCGATAGAATATATGAATAATAAATATGATTATAATATTGTTAGAAATATGCATCAATTGTTCTTACAAATTACTAATGAAGGTTCTTCTAGATCAAATGATGCACTTGAAAATATGTCGCTTGATATTGATATGCTTGTTGAAAATGTATATCGTGATAGACTTGATCGTCAATCATTCCACAAAAAATTTATACAGTTTGGATTACTTATGTATTTAATAGTAATGTTAATGCAATTTCTACTTGGACATGCTTCATATATTAAATTGTTGGATACTTGGTGGGTTGTTGTAATATTACATGCGATTATATTAATAAATAGTTATTTCTTACTAAACGGAGAAAAATATTATAATGAGAATGTAGGTGCTGAATAATGGAATTTATAATTATCATAATAATATTAGTATTCATATTTGAATACAGAAATTTAATTAATTCAAATAAATTTGTTCAAGATATGAGACCATATAGTAGATTGCTTATGGAGGATGATTACAAGTTTTTAGTAAATATAAGATATGGCAATGATGCAAATGCAGATATTCTATTTGATAAAAGAATTAAATTAATGGTATTTGTTATTGTACTTATGCTATTTATATTTATTGCTAATTTTACTTTTATTAATATTATACTTGCCTTAGTAATTGGATATGCAGCTTTTAAACTAGATTATGTAAAACTTAAAAACTATTATAAAAGGCATTTATTTGATATTAATAGAACTCTTCCTTACTATTTAAAAAGTTTGGAAATACTTATTCAACATTATACTGTACCAGTTGCTCTTAGAAGATCAATTGGAACAGCACCTGAAATTTTTAAACCAGGATTAGAAAGAATGGTTGCTAGAATTGAAGCTGGTGATTCAACAGTTGATCCATATATGGATTTTGCTAAAGAATACCCAGTTAGAGATTCAATGCGTATGATGCGTTTATTATATCGTTTGAGTTTAGGATCACAAGAAAATAAACAAGAACAATTATTAATGTTCTCGAGAACAGTATCATCACTTCAAAATAAATCACGTGAACAAAGATATGCTGATAGACTTAGTGCAATGGAATCAAAAACAATGCGTATGTTATTTGTAACTGGGGGTTTATCAATTCTAATTTTATTTGCAGCTATGTTTATGATGATGGGTGTATAGTAAATGTATATATGCTTTAAATATTGATTTTACTTTGGTATAATATGAGTGAAGGAACATATGGAGGTGATATAGATGAAAGAAGCTACAGGAGAAGCAAATATGACAATTGTTACAGTTGTTTTAATTGGCGTTGTATCAGCTGTTGCTGCAATATTAATTCCAAATATTTTAAAAACGGTAAAACAAAAATCTTGTTGTACTGCTGAGGGTGGTTCCATGAGTGGTGGTCAATGTATGGTTGATGGTGCAGCTGTTGACATAAGTGCTTGCACATCAAATAAAAAATCAGAATAATTATTAAGAAGGTGAAAATATGAGAACAAGTTTAGGTGGAACTGCTATTATGTATATATTTATTGTATTCTTTATTCTTATGGCCTTTTTACTTACAGGTACAGTAATATATTATAAAGGATATAAAATAAATAGTCAGATAGCTAATTCTCTTGAAAAATTTGAAGGTTATAATCAGTTTTCTGCTGAGGATATGGATAGAGTATTTAAAAATTTGGGATATAGATATAAAAATAATTCCGAATGTTTAAATGGTACGGATAGTTCTTGCTTAGCTGAAAATGGAAAACATGAATTTTCTTTAACTTGTTCTCGTACAGAAAAAAATAAAGATGATAATTGGGAGGGGAATAATTATTATATAACATATAAGATTAAAACTTATATTTATATAGATTTACCACTTAATATTTCTATGAAAATTCCAATTACATCTAGAACAAATCCAATTTATCAATTTACTGATTATGAAAATGGAGCGTGTTAGTTTATGAGGGAAGCTATTGGTGGATCACAATTATTACTAATTGTTGTAACTATATTTATAGTGACAATGATGCTACTTGCTGGTTCTATAGGCTATACAAAAGCTTTTAAAGCTAGAAATGCAATTTTAAATATAGTTCAGTCTCATGGCGCATACGAAGAAGATGCCGTTACTCTTATGGCTAAGAACAATGGAGCAGCTGAAGAAGAAATTGTGAATCTTCTTAACAATATGGGTTATAATGTTACAATTGGTAGCTCAAATGGTTGCAAGAGACTTGACGAATTAAAAAATAATTCTTCATTAAGTGAAGTTTCATGTTGGAAAAGTAGTCAGTATAATTTTAGTGTATATAGTATGCTAGATGAAGCAAATGGTACTTGGAGATATGGGGTCGAAACCTATATGTATTTTGAACTTCCTTTATTTGGTAAGACAGACTTATTTTCTTTCCCACTTTATGCTGATAGTTATTCATATTTTAAATCAGAAGGTGGAGGAACTAATAATAATCCTGATAATAATATCGATAATGATAAATTTAAAAACTGTAATGGGGCAACATGCTCGTTGTAATAGGGAGGTGATTATATGAACGTAATAATATCAAATAAATATCAATCTATGTTACAAGGGCTTGATATTGAAACAATTAAGACAATGAATGGGCAATTCTCTATTGATGAAATAGTTGATTCATTTAAAACATTATTCTTTAATAGAATGATTTTAGATATTACAGCTATCAAAGATTATAAAAAAATAGATAATTTACAAAAATTAGTTATTTCTATAGATGCAGATAAAATTATATTATTATTAGATGATGATCCTGAAAGTTCATCACCTGCATTTCAATCTAAATTAATATCTATGGGTATATATAATTTTACACAAACTGTTGAAGGAATTAATTATTTATATAATCATCCAAATTCATATAGAGATGTTGCTCATATACAACAATTAGATGCAAATGGATATGGAACTCAAATGGCTACTAATCCTACTGTTAAAACAGAAATTCAAAGAGAAACAGTTTATTTGGAAAGACAAGGAGCTAGAGTCATTGGTATCAAAAATATTACTAAACAATCTGGTGCAACAACTCTTTTATATATAATGCTAAATCAATTACAAAAACATTATGATGTAGTTGGAGTAGAATTAGATAAAAAAGATTTTATGTACTTTCCAAATAATAAGAAAATGTTTAGTAAAAATGCTAATGAGCTTGGTAACTTTATAAATCAAAATATGGATAAAGATGCTATATTAGTTGATTTAAATGATGCTAAAAATGTAGAGAGTTTATGTTCTGATATTATTTATTTAATTGAACCATCAATTATTAAATTAAATAAATATATGTTACTTAATCCAAAAGGATTAACACCATATAAAGGCAAAAAGATAGTAATAAATCAAAGTTTATTAAATCAGAAAGATATATTAGATTTTGAATATGAATCTAGATCTAAGGTGTTCTTTAATATGCCACCATTAGATGAAAGAGAAAAAAATATCTATATTGTAAATGTTTTCTTAAGTAAATTAGGATTTGAATTACAGGAAGATAAAGAAGAAGAAAAGAAAAAAAAGAGGTTATTTGGTTAAAAATGTAAAATAATATACATACTTATCTTAGAAAAGTTGACATTTAGGTAAATTTAGTATAAGATATAGTTATGAATTAGGGAGGTTATATTTTATGTTAGATTTATTTAATGTGTTAGAAGAGTCAGCAACAGCATGTTCAACTGCACTTGGTGCAGATATTCCGGATTCTATATTAAACATTGTACATTATGTTTATCTTGGAATTCAAATTATTGTTCCAGTTTTGTTGATAATATTTGGTATGATTGAACTTGCAAAAGCAATTACTGCTCAAAAAGAAGATGAAATTAAAAAAGCACAGTCTGGATTATTGAAAAAAGCTGTTGTAGCAGTTCTTGTATTCTTGGTTTTTTCTCTTGTGAAATTCGTATTTAATTTTGCAAGTTCTGATTTAGGGAAAAACCAAGCTAATGTATGGAATTGCGTTAGTTGCTTTATCGGTGGACCCAGTGATGACGATTGTACTAAAAAGAATTGATGCTTTAAATTATACAAACGTGTTTTTGTTGGTTAAATAATATCGATAAAAAACTTTGCTAAATGGCATTGATAAACAATGAATTTGATAAATGCACTGATTATAGAAGGATGATGAAAAATCACCTTTTTATAATATAAAGAAATGATAATTTGAAATGATGATATAGAAAAATTCAAAAATTATTCTATATCTTTTTGTTTTAATAATTTGTTTTGACATTGATATAATTATGCTGTATAATTTTAAGTGATGGAGTGGTCATATATGATAGAGATACTTGAAGATGTATATTGTAATGGTATTTTAGGTGATGGACAAGGAATACCTCAAAATATTGGTGATTTAGTACATTATTTATATTTAGGTATTAAAATAGTTGTTCCAATTTTATTGGTTATTTTTGCTATGCTTGATTTAGGAAGAGCAATTACGGCTAAAAAAGAAGAAGATATTAAGAAATATCAAAGTAGTTGTATTAAAAGAATTATTACTGGTGTATTAGTTTTTCTAGTAGTAGTGGTAGTAGAATTTGTTCTTGGATTTGTTGAACCTGAAACAGGAACTAGTGGAGAGTCTCCTGTTAAATGTGCTATGGAAGTAATAAGAGGCAAAAATAACAGTAATAAGAATGTTACATCACATTAAGGGGGATTATTATGAAAAATATTAAAAAAATTTTATTTTCATTTATCTTGGTTTGTACATTTTTTTGCTTTTCTAAAAATGTATTGGCTGATACTACTTGTAATTATGTTGCAGATTATCCATTTGATGATTCTATTATAGTAACTAATCCCAAAATAATATATTCACAATATATTAAGTATGTATATACTGTTTTATTAAAACATGACGTTGATGATTATATGACATTTATTGAACAAAGAAAAAATGGTAATGTAATAAGTAATAGTAATGGTTTTATTAATGGTATTCAATCAAGTGTTAAATCTATTAATGCAACATATAATCTTAATAGCAATAAAATAACACTTACAATTTATGCTAATGGTGGAACTATTCCAAGCTGGTACAATAAGGAATTAATAGTTTCAAATGATGTTAATATTATAGGATCAAAATGTCCTGATGTAATTACTGTGTCAGAGCCAGAATATAATTATAGTTTAAATGGATGGCGAACTTTTATTGGAATCTTTCATTCTCAAGGAAACATGAATAACGCATTATATGATGCATTAAAGTCGACTGAATCCGAGCATAAACCGAATTTAGTTTTAATGTCAACTGAATCTAAAGCACAATTGGAAATGGCAGCTATATATGTATATATGGGATATTATGGAATTAATTTAGCAAGATACAAGGAAAATATTAATCCTATAATTGAAAAATATTTGAAGATAAATGGATTTGAGGAATTACTAAAAGAAATTAATTTATCTTTGGATACTGATGGTACAATAAATGATGAAACTTATCAAAAGGTTGTTTCTTTAATTACAAATCAGTTATCTAATAATAATATGTCAATTAACGATGTTGAAAATGATATTAACGAATTAAAAGAGTTCGATAATACAATAAGTAGCGGTATTTTTAATGCTTTAAAAGGTTATGTATCTCCTTATGGCTTGACAGTTAGCAAATGGTATGATGAATATATGCATGGGAGTCCGTCTAAATATATAAGAGCATTATTATTAATTTTGCCTGTACTAAATGATGACGAAATAATGCAAAAAGTTCAAATGAATAAGAATCTAGATGATGCGAATAGAAATTATCAACAATGCTTGAAGGATAAACATAAATTGGAAAATTGCATGAGTGAGTGCCAAGAATTTTATAAATTATCTGATTGTCAGGATAGTTCAAATATTTCTGCATGTATAAAAGCTTATCCAAGTAATGTATGTAAGGGTAAGAATACTAGTACTGTTCAAACAGATATTGACAAAGCAAAAAAAGAAGAAGAAGAGAAACTTAAAGATTTAATAGGGAAAAAATTGACGGATATTTATTCCAATTATGGAATTAATATTAGCGAATCCGATAAGAATGCTTTTTGTAGTATTCTTTTGGGTGAAGGAGAAAATGATGGATTATATCCATATATTCGACTTGTGCTAAATCTAATTAGAATTGCAGGACCAATACTTGTTGTCTTATTGACTGCATTTGATGGTATGAAGGTTATAACATCTTTCAAAGGCGATGAAAATAAAAAATTCTGGAATCATTTAAAAATTAGATTAATTTGTTTAGTAATTTTAATTTTGGTTCCTACTATAATAAATTATATTGTAAATTTATTTATTGACTCTTGTCCAATTAATGTTTAAAAAGATAGGAAGTGATTAGGATATGGGAGGAGCAAATTGGCTTACAGATATTGTTAGAACGTTTCTTAGCTTATTTGATAGAATGGTTTATTGGTTTATAGGATTATTAATATCTTTGTTTGATCAATTAGCAACTGTTCAGTTATTCGATGATAATATTATTGGAGAATTTTCTAAAAGAATATTTTTTCTAGTATCTGTTGTAATGATTTTTAAGGTTTCATTTTCTATAGTAAAATACATTATTAATCCTGATACTTTTTCTGATAAAGAACGTGGTATGGGGAAAGTGATTCAAAATGTTATCCTCGTACTTGTTTGTCTTGCAGGGATTGGACAGGTATTTACTTGGGCATATGATTTGCAAAAAAGAATTTTAAGTAATCATGTCATTGAAAAAGTTATTTTAGGTGTTGATAATGGTGTTACTGAAGAAGAACAAATTAATTCTAAAAATCGTATCCCATTTAATTTGTTATCGGCTTTTATTACACCAAATACTACAGAAATACCAGAATTTTCGTATGATTCGGATGTAGGTGTTTATGTATGTAATAATTCAATTTCAATGTATAATGTAATTGGTGATGGTCGTACTAGCTATAATGGTGATAATGGTGATAGTTGGACATGTAATACTGGTAAATGTGCAACTGGATTTGGTGGATGTCTAAACACTATTTCAAGTGAAAAACCACAATCAAAGAAAGTTGTAACAACTGATAAAAGAACAATCGTTGGTAGTACAGGTGAAATGTTTAACGAAGCATATCATTCATATAACTATGCATTATTATTAGATTTAATAAATGATAGATATAATGATTCTACAATTTATTTGTTTGAATATAAGTTTATAATATCAACTGTTGCTGGTATATTTGTTGCAATTATGTATCTTAATTTTTGTATTGATTTAGCAGTTCGTGCAGTTAAATTTGGCTTTTTACAATTAATTGCACCTATTCCAATTATATCTATGATTGATCCAAAATCATCAAAAAGTGGAATGATGAGTAAATGGGTAAAGAATTGTATGAATACTTATCTTGGTTTATTTATTAGAATTGCTGTTGTCAATTTTGTTGTTTATATTGTTAATTTAGTTTTTAGTAATAAAGTTGCTATTCCTGGTGGTGAAGTTGGTGTATTTGTTCAAATCGTTATTTTATTTGGTGCGTTGATGTTTGCCAAACAAGCACCTAAATTGTTATCAGATTTGACAGGTATTGATTTAAAGGGAGATTTTAAAATGAACCCATTTTCAAGAATAACTTCAGTTCCAGTTGTTGGTAATGTTGCTAAGGCTGGTGGTGCAATAGCAGGTGGAATCGTTGGTGCTGGGGCTGGCTTAGTTGGTGGAGCATTTGCTACAGGAGGTGCTGCATTAGGATCTCTTGCACAAGGTGGATGGAATAAATTGAATGGTAGAGATTTTAATTTTAATTCTGAAAGAGTAGCACGTGCATGGAGAAATACAGGACATCGTGAAGCTAGAAATGCTATTAATATGTTAAATAGATCTGGTCAAAGCATGGCATCTATTGTTGGAGCTAAACCTAAAGGAATGTCTGTACCATATTCTGGTGATACAGAAAAGGGATATAGAGCTGCGAATAAAGCCATGAGACAAGAGGAAAAAGCAAAACAAATTTATAATGATAATACATCTTTAGATGGGCATGGAAATAAAATAACTAATTATGAGGAATTATATAAAAACGAGGCGTTTAGAACTGCTGTTATGGATCGAGATGTTGCAAAGAAACAAATGGTAGATGCAAATAATGCGTTATCTGCATTACAAACGAGGGCTCAGCAAGGTGATACTTCCGTGACTGGTAAAATGATAAATGACGCCTCTAAAGCAGCAAAAGATGCTAATGATAACTATACATTAGCAGACAATAGAGTCAAAGATAGAGGAAAGATATATACATCTGATTATAAAACATATCAACTTTATAAACAAGGTAAAGAATTATCAAGCCTTGGAAATGCAGTACAACATAGTTCGAACGGTAATCAAAATTCATCAAATAGTAATGGCGGATTAACTACAACACCTAGTGGAATTATAATTGGTGGTAATTCGCATACACCTATTAGTGGAAATACTGGTAATTCTTCAAATCAAGGCGGTAATGGAAATAACTTAAATCGTCCATAGAATAAAGGAGTGTGATACTTTATGATAAATAATGGTTATTTAATACCAGCAAATGCTAAAAAATCTATGTTAATATTTGGTTTATTTACACCAATGGATTTGATTATATTTGGTTGTGGGATTAGTGCAACTTTAATTATGTTGCTTGTGTTACCTGTTGAGCAACTTGCTGTTGTAGCAATTGCTCTTGCTCCTGCACTTATAACTGGCTTTCTAGTTTTTCCTATACCGAATTATCATAATTCATTAAGATTTTTTATAAGTTTGTTTACATTTCTAAATACAAGACAAAAATTTATATGGAAGGGTTGGTGTTGTAAAGATGGCGAAAGCGAATCGAAGTAAGTATACTGAAGATTTTATTCCTGTTAAAAATATTGAAAATGGAATGATTATTCTTGATACTAAAGAAAAAGTTACTGGTGTTAAAATAATGCCTAAAAATATTTTTATCCTTGATCAAGATACTCAAAATAGTATTATTTATAATCTAAAAAATGTTTATAATATGATTGATTATGAATTTTGGATTATTGTTGCAGATAGACCTGTTGATATTCATGTTTATTTATCTAATTTACAGGCTTTATATAATGATGTTACTAGTCCAACAAGAAGAAAGTTAATTGTTGATGAAATTAATAAGGCTAATATGTTTATGACAAATAATGTTGTTGATACAGAATATTTCTTATTATTCAAAGAGAAAAAGGATGATTTGATTGCTAAGCGTATTCGTAATTTAATTGCAACATTTGCTCAAGCAGGATTACAGACGCAGCAAACATCTAATGATGATTTAAGAATGATTCTTGATAATTTCTTAAATGGTGGTCAAAATACAACATTTGGAACGGTGGTGAGTTCATGGACATAAAATCACAAATTGCGCCTAAAGGATTACACTTTAGAAGTGCTGATTTTACTATAAGTGATAAGTTATCTACTATTTTGACAGTTGTTTCTTATCCCAAATATATTGGACCAGGATACTTGTCTAATCTTACAAGTATTAGTGGCGTTAAGGTTTGCATGAAACATTTACCTTTACCTTTTTCTGTAATTAGAAAGATGTTAAATAAGGAAATTGCTGATTTAAAGCAAAGATATCAAGAAGAAAACGATAAGACTATTCAAGAAAGAATACGTCAAGACTATGAATCACTTGAGGTATTTATTACACAACTTGCAGCTAGTCAGGCTAAAATATGGGATTTTCAAATGCATATAATGATTACAGCTGATTCTCAAGATGAAATGATTGCAAAAAAATTACAAATTCGTAGTTATTTGGAATCTATGGAAATGAATGCTTTTCCTCTTAGATTTGAACAAGAAGCAGTATTTAAATCAATGATACCTATTTTTCCTAAACAAAATATTGAAGATAGAATTGGAACACCAATACCAGCCCCTACTCTTGCTGCTATGTATCCATTTATTTTTGATAGTATTAAGGATCCTGGATTATCAATGTTACTTGGAACAGACTTTTCAGGTGGTGTTATTCTATTTAATCAATTCTTATATCAAATTAAGAAAGAACATAATAGAAATAATGCTAATATGATTATTCTTGGTACATCTGGTAGTGGTAAATCTACGGCTGCTAAGTTAATGATAAGATCCCATTTAAGAAATAATTATCAGGTTGTTGTAATTGATCCTGAAGGTGAACTTGAGGGAATGTGCAAATTATATGATGGTGATTTCATTGATCTTGGTAAGGGTGGAGAATTTGGTATGATTAATCCACTTGAAGTAGTTGTTGATGCTGATGAAGAAGAAATGAAAGAGGGACTTGGTTATACTGTTCTTACTAGAACAATTCAATCAATAAAAGCCTTCTTAAAGTATTATAATCCTGAAATAGAGGAGGACGTTATTACTATGTTTAGTGAAATGGTTCAAGAAACATATCGTCGATTTGGTATGGGATTTGATACAGATTTTTCTAAGTTTACATCCAATGATTATCCTACATTTAAGGATGTTTATGCAACTATAAAAGGTAAATTATTATCTATGCCAGATCAAAGTCATGAAAAAGATGTTTTAGAACGCCTTGAACTTAAAATTAGACCACTTACTAAAGAGTTAAAATATTATTTTGATGGACATACTACAATTCATCCTAATAGTGATTTTATTGTATTTAATATAAAAGAATTAATGAATTCTGAAGAAAGTATTCGTAATGCCTTATTCTTTAATATCTTAAAATATGCATGGAGTTTAACTCTTGATAGAAGTCATAATACAGTACTTACTGTAGATGAAGCACATGTTTTACTTGGCGGTAGAAATGCTCTTGGTGCAGACTTTTTAGCTCAAATACAAAGACGTGCTCGTAAATATAATACTGGTACAATTATTATTACACAACAACCTAGTGATTTCTGTGATTCTACGGTTATTACACAAGGTAAGGCTATATTTGATAATGCATCATATTATCTTGTTATGGGTTTAAAGAAGCAGGCTGTTGAAGATTTAGCAAGATTAATTGATTTAAATGATAATGAAAAAGATAGTATAAAAAAATATAGTCAAGGTGAAGCATTATTCGTATGTGGTAGTAGACGTATGCGTATTAATGTAGTAGCGACTGAACAAGAATTAGATTCATTTGGTAATGGTGGTGGATTATAAAATAAGTATTTAGTTGGAGGTGAATCATCATGCAAGAAGATAGAGAACAAAGAAAAAAAATGGATACA
>OLNW01003619.1_pt1 | contig 11773 bp, 12 predicted proteins | sample 1672121 | NCBI WGS metagenome assembly OLNW01 (sample SAMEA3136648, study PRJEB25190) | human gut metagenome
CTGATCCTTGGTGTGCTGGTAGCAATCCAGGGTATTAAGAAACTCCTGGAAAAGCCAGAAACGCAAAAAGCGGCGTGAAAATAGCTTTATAATCCGGCTTTTACCAGCCGGGAAACAAAAATCGCTGTACCCCTGATTTTATCTTGATGGGGGCAGCGATTTTTTGTGTGATTTTGCAGGATCGTATGTAAAGCGGACATTCGCAATCCGCTTCGCTACTTGCTCATGAACGCAGTCGCTTCGCTTATCTGCGTTCAAAGTGCAATCTGGTTTGGAGGTTTCGGCATACTCTGGTATTTCGTCGGTGAAAAAACTTTAAACGGTCATAGAAATCAAGTATAATGAGTTTGGATAATAAGAAGTAATGCTTACTTGTCCGGATGAAGATATCTTCCAATAAAAAGCGAAAGAGAGAAACCGAAAAATGGCACAAAAACAAAATCAATTAACAAAAACAGGCGTTGTGGCACTTCTTGCCTGCGTATGTTGCATCTTGTGGGGAAGCGCAATTCCGGCGATCAAGACGGGATATCGTCTTATGCAGGTGGATTCTTCAGATATCGCAAGCCAGATTGTCTTTGCGGGTATCCGATTTACCCTGGCAGGGATTCTGGTATTGATTTTTGCTTCAGTCAGGAAAAAGAGGGTGGTGCTGCCGGATGGGACGCTCTTAAAGTATGCAGTTCCAGTGTGTCTGGCGCAGACAATCGTGCAGTATTTCTTCTTTTACATAGGTGTGGCACATACATCCGGAGTAAAAAGCGGGATCATTACCGGGCTTGGAAATTTCATTGCCATTTTGCTGGCCTGCCTGATTTTCCGAAATGAACGGATGACGGGCAGAAAAATCGCAGGCTGTGTTCTGGGATTTGCAGGAGTTGTGGTAATCAATGTGATGGGGAATTCGCTGGATATGGGATTTTCACTGACCGGTGAGGGCTTTCTTCTGATTGCGCAGCTGTCATATGGAATCTCTACGGTGCTGATTAACCTTTTTTCCAGAAAAGTATCGCCGGTAGTATTAAGCGGAACGCAGTTCGCAATGGGAGGAATCGTCCTGATACTGATCGGCGTGGGAATGGGCGGAGGCCTTGGAGCTGTGACGGCAGGAGGCGTGGCAATTATAGGGTATCTGGCTCTGGTTTCTGCAGTTGCATACACACTCTGGTCCATACTGCTTGCCTGGAATGATGTCTCAAAGGTGGCGATTTATGGCTTTGTGAATCCGCTTTGCAGTGTAGTTTTGTCTGCGTTGTTACTTGGTGAGATAAAGCAGGCATTTCATGTCGGAAGTCTGATCGCATTGATTCTGGTGTGTGCCGGAATCTATATCGTGAACGCAGATAAGCATTCTCCCCACTTCAAGTGCGCGGAGCACTAAGTGGTGGGGAAGGCAAATGCGCATGCGATCTTAAACGGAGCGAATCGATTCGAGAGAATCGAACCTCAGAAGGAAGGATTGTATATGGCCGGACGAAAGATGTAATAAGCAGTCGACGGGGACTTATTCAGTTTCCGCGATCGATATTTTCCGAAATTCCGTCGGAGAGAGTCCCTTCATTTTTTTAAATGCCCGGTTGAAGGAGGAAATACTTGTAAAACCACATTCAAAAGCAATGTCGATGATCTTCTGACCGGAATTGATGAAGAGCCCTTCTGATTTTTTGATACGTTCGGCTGTCAGGAAATCGATAAAGGTCATCTTAGTGTAGTCCTTAAATAAATGAGCAAAATAAGATTTACTGATGCCGATGGTATGCGATACGCTTTCGAGCGTGAGCGGATCGCTGCAGTTCTGGGAAATATACATACAGGCTTCGGCGATCAATTTGGCTGATTTGTACTGCGATACCTCCTGAGAGGATAATTCATTCGGATGAGAGACTTTGATTCGTTGTCCCAGCAGACCGAAAAATTGGAGAAGTCCGCCTGCGATCAGCAATTCACTAAAGGGCGGGGCAGAGTCATACAGATCAAATAAGGATTTAAATTGCAGGACCAGCCGATCAAGCTCCGGGCTTCGCGGATCATATCGGATCACAGGATGCCGGGAGAGAATGCGCAGCATGGAATCGGTCTCGCAAAAGACATCAATCAGTGAGAGCGGGAACTGGATGAGCAGGAAGGAATCCTCGGAGTGATTGTGAATCGAATGAAGATCACCTGGCTGTAGAATGATCAGATCGTTGGTGGACAGACTGTAGGTGTTAAAATTTGCAGAGATTTTATTGCCGGGTTCCAGACACAGAAGCATTTCTATGAATGGATGCCAGTGTATTTTATCTATATAATTTGCACTGATTTTTCTGGATAAATTGATTTTTTCGCCCTTCTGAAAAATGAGCATTTCAAATTGTTCAGATAATTGCATAAGAGTACCTCCTGTTTTTAATGATCTGGTTGTGTAATTTAATGCATAAAAGATGAGACTTCATAAGAACTGCGCATATAATGACGGCGAAACCGCGAAAATAACAGTATTTTATACATAATAGCTGAATCGTGCAAAAAATGCTAGTAATATCGCAAAAGAAAAAGCAGTATTTGCACATAGAAATCATAAAATCTAAAAAACAAGAAATAAAAAGCTTATTATAATAGATGTTAACAGCATACAAATTGCGAGAGCATGAAATGCGAAGCAATCCGTGTATCATTGGGGGCAAAATATCTTTTGACCCCAACATCATAAGATGGAACGAGGTGAAGCAGATGCGGTCTTTTGAAATCGGAATTCTCGGGTGTGGCGTGATCAGCCGGACATATATTCCGGATATCCAGAGATTTTTTCCACACCTGCATATCAGAGCCTGTGCAGACGTACAAAGGGAGGCTGCACAGAAAACCTGCGAGGAATATGGCATTGAACAGGCGTGTACGGTAGAGGAGCTCCTGAAGGATGAAAAGATTGAAATTGTGATCAATCTGACACCACCGCAGTTTCATGTGGAACTAAACAAACAAATTCTTCTGGCCGGAAAGCACGTATTTACAGAAAAGCCTTTTGCTCCAAATGTAAAAGAGGCAAGGGCGGTTCTTGCAATCGCGGAAAAGACAGGAAAGCGGATCGGATGCGCGCCGGATACGTTTCTGGCATCCGGACTCCAGAGTGTTCGTTTTTATCTGGATGCGGGGATCATCGGAAAACCATTTTTTGCAACCGCGAATATGACGAATTTTGGTGTGGAGACCTGGCATCCGAAGCCGCATGCTTTTTATGAAAAAGGTAGCGGACCGCTGTTTGATATGGGACCATATTATGTGTCTGCACTGGTCTCGCTTCTCGGACCGGTGGAAAGTGTCGGTGCGTTTGGAACCAAGGCATCTCCCGTGCGTCACATCTATGTTGGGGAGCATGCTGGGGAGAATATACCGGTAGAGGAAAATACAACATTCTGTGCGATATTGAGACTTCGAAGTGGTGTGACAGTGAATCTGAATATTACCTACGACATCTACAAATCCGGTTTGCCGGCATTTGAAATATACGGTGACGGCGGAACACTGGCGTATCCGGATCCGAATTTCGGAGGCGGAACACCAAAGGTATACCGAAAGGAGCAGTATACCGATGTCTGCTATCGTGATGACGAAGAGGCACAGAAAAGAAAACAGTCATACTATGAGCTTCCGGAGGTATTTACAAGATTCAAGGACTATTCCAGGGGCATCGGTGTACAGGATCTGGCGGCTGCGATTGAGAGCGGGACGAAAAACCGGGCAAATGGGGAGCTGATTCTTCATGTGACAGAGGTGCTTCAGGCCATTCGGGAATCGGCAGAGCAGGGGCAATTCATCTGCCTGAAGACGACCTGTGAACGGCCGGAGCCGCTCATACCGGGGAGTTATCTCGATCAGATCTGAGTAAAATATATGTTTTGCGGATTTTCCTGTGGAAATCAGGATGTCGCTGTCATAAGAGATGACAGGAACAATAGCGTACTTTGGATACAGAAAAGTATCTGAAAATAAGAGAAAGGTGGAAATGTTATGGCAGGAGTAGTAGGTACAAACTTAATCGCGCAGGTTGGTTTCATTGTAAAGGATGTGGAGACAACCAAGAAAAAATGGGCGGAATTTCTTGGTGTGGAGGTTCCGGAAACCCAGCCAATCGGAGACTTTGCGGTAACAGGAACGAATTATAAAGGTGAACCGGCCCCGAAGGCATATTGCTGGATGGCATTTTTTGATGTAGGGCCGGGCATTCAGCTGGAGCTGATTCAGCCAAATGAAGAGCCATCTACGTGGAGACAGTTCCTGGATGAGAAGGGTGAAGGAATCCATCACGTTGCTTTTCAGGTAAAGGATTCAAAGACATGTGTTGCAAATGCGGAAAAAGCAGGACTGACGCTTGTTCAGCGCGGTGTATACGGGGACGGAAGCGGAGAATACAATTATCTGGATGCACCGGAGCTGAAATGTATCGTGGAGCTTCTGGAAAGCTATAACCGGTAAGAACAACAGAAAGTAAGGAGCATAACGATATGAGACTTGGAACCTCTTCACCATTAGCGCATGCCACCCCGGAGGACTGGGCAAAAAAGCAGAAGGAGCTGGGGCTTTCGGCGATCAATTTTCATCTGACCTGTGAAGATGATGCGAAGCTGATTGACGAATATGTAAAGGCTGCGCGTGAAAATGATCTGATGCTGGCGGAGGTCGGGGTGTGGAGAAATACCATGGATCCGGATGAAGCATCCAGGAAAGAAGCAATCCGTTATGCAATCGGACAGTTGGAGCTGGCAGACCACATTGGCGCGCGGTGCTGCGTGAATATTCTGGGAGCCAGAGGGCCAAGGTGGGACGGCGCGTACCGGGAGAATTTTTCAAAGGACACGTGGAAGCAGGGCGTAAGCATGATCCGGGAAGTGATCGATGCAGTAAATCCGAAGAACACTTATTTTACAATAGAGTCAATGCCATGGATGATACCGGAAGGTCCGGATGAGTACCTTCACCTGTTGGAGGCTGTGGATCGGGACCGTTTCGCAGTCCATCTGGATGTATTCAATTGGATAAAAACGCCGAAGCGGTATTTTTTCAATGAGGAATTCATCGATGAATGTTTTGAAGTGCTGGGAAAGAATGTGCGCAGCTGCCACATCAAGGATGTCCGGATGGAGGAACAGTATACACTGGCCTTTACGGAAACATATCCGGGCGGCGGTAACGTCAACATTCGTCATCTGATCGAAAAAGGAATGTCCTTTGATTCAGAAATGCCGTTCATCATAGAGCATCTTGATACAGACGAAGCGTACCGGAAGGCAGTTCGATACGTACAGAACTTAAAATAATTTACATATGTTACAAGGAGGTCGCTATGAAAAAGAGAAACGTAAAACTTATGACGTCTGCTATGGCAGCAACCGCTATGCTCTCCATGAGCGGTGTGGCACACGCAGAAAACCTGGTATGGTGGGGCTGGACTCCGGGTTCTCCGCTGAACGAGAATTATATTGCAGAGTTTAACAAAACGTATCCGGAAATCGGAATCGACTGGAAACAGACGGCAATCGATGATTATGATGCGGCAATCATGCCGAACCTTGGCTCTGGAAACGGTGTGGACATTTTTGAGATGTCTGCAGGATCGGCAAATGGCGGTGTTCAGAAATTTGCTTCGAGCGCACTGGATATGACACCGGCGCTGATTGAAGCACTGGGAGAGGATTATGCAGACAAGCTGAATGAAGCTTCTATCTCATCTATGACCGTTGACGGTGAAATCAAAGCACTTGGCGTTGGTACCTGCTATGCAGGAAACCTCTGGATCAATCTGGATCTGTTTGAGAAATATGAAGTAGAGATTCCTACTGACCTGGAATCCTGGAAAAACGCGGTTGCGAAATTCGAGGAAAACGGAATCGTTGGTTTTGTTCAGGGTGCAGGACAGGGTGCATTCAACATTGATACGTTCCATGCCATCTGTGACAATATCGAGCCGGGCGCATTTACGAAGGCAGCACTCGGTGAAATTGAGTGGACGGACAGTGAAGTGTTCACACAGGCGCTGGATCTGTGGAAAACCCTGTTTGACGAAGGAATCATGCAGGATGGCGCACTTGGCATGATGCAGTATCCGGAAGCAAATAACCTGTTCATGTCCCAGAAGGCGGCAATGGTTATGATGGGCTCCTGGTACACCATGAACTGCCTGCCGGATACGATGAAAGCAAATATGGAGGCTGCATCTTCCACCGATGATCCATTTACAATGGTCCCGATCAACTTCCCAGACATTGCGGGAACCGGCAATGTGGGCTATGTGTTCTCTGATATTGACTATGCAAACGGTGTGGCAACAACTGCTGCAGATGTAGATGCTGCAACAAAGTTCTGTGTATGGCTTGGTGCTTCAGAAGAGGGACAGCAGCTGATCGCGGATTCTCTGAATCTGGTACCGGTTCTGAAATCAGTAACACCGGATTGGGACAATGTTGTTCTGACAAATCCGGAAAAGCAGAACGATGCGGTTCAGGCTTATCTTGAAAATTGTGTAAATAATGCAGAAAATCCGCGTTTTGGAAGCATCAGCGCGGATCTGAATGAGCAGCTGAGCCAGGTTCTGGCAGGTGTTGCATCAGAACAGATTGACGCGGCAACAGGCGTGCAGATGCTGGCAGATGCAGAATAAATTTCTGTGAATGATTTCTGTACGGGGTTTCACTCGAAACCCCGTATTTTCTAACAGGAATGATAAAATAGCAACCTTTGTTCGGATGACTCTGCCGACGGCAGGTTGTGAATATACGCTTTACAATTTACAAGGAGTATGACATGAGTAAGACAAGCAAAAATTCGTGGTTTCGCAATTTCGTGTGGATACTTCCGGCGCTGTGCTTTATCGGTGCGATTGTTTATTATTCCATCGGCTTTACTTTTCGCCTTTCACTGGTCGACTGGAATGGTATGCTTTCCGTTCCGATGAAAGAGGTTGGACTGGATAACTATAAGAAGGTTTTTTCAGATCCCGTTTTTTATAAATGTATTAAGAATACGGTTGTGTTCTTTGTCATTACATTTGTGATTCAGAATTTCCTCGGCTTTATATTTGCTGCGATTTTACATTCGGATGTGAAGCTGGTAACCGTTCATAAATGTCTGATTTTTATTCCGACGATTCTGGCACCTGCGACAATGGCACCGGTGTTTCGTCTGCTGTTTTCTCCACAGGGACTGCTCCAGTCGATTTTTGATACGCTGCATCTGCCGATTGCGGTGAACTGGCTGTCCAGACCGACGACATCGCTGATCGTATTGATGGTGGTTGCCATCTGGCAGTACACCGGAATGAGCTTTATTCTCTACTATGCGGCTATGAGTCAGATTGACGGAGAGATGCTGGAGGCGGCACAGATTGACGGTGCCGGTAATATCCGGATTCTCTGGTCCATGGTATTTCCGGGATGTCGAGGAACGACTGTTTCGATGGCAATGCTTGGCGTGATTGGAGCATTGAAGACCTTCGACCTTCCATGGCTGATTACACCAAACAGTCTGATGCATGCGACTGAATTTCTGGGGACGTACATCTATCGTCTCGGGGTAAAGCAGGCTCATTTTGGCTTGGCGGCGGCATTATCCGTGTGCCTGCTGGTACTGGCGGTGCTTGGCGCACTTCTGACAAGCAGAGCCAACAAGGCGGAATAAAGGAGGACGGAACGTATGATCAAACTTCACAGTAAAAGAAAAAAATGGCTGTTGCAGCTGTTATTGTTTGTAATGACAGTCCCGTATGTGATTCCGCTCTTTCAGATGGTGATAGGATCACTGGGCGGCATCGGGTTTTTGAATTATAAGGCCGTCTGGGATACGGGAGTGATTCCGACCTTCTTCCGGAATTCTGCAATTATTGCTTTTTGTGTAATTCTTCTTGTGGTTATATTTTGTATGACGGCCGGATTTGGATTTTCCAAGATGAAATTCGCCGGAAAAGAAGTGTTTTACTGGCTGATTATGCTGGCTATGACCTTACCGGAAGTCATTTTGCTGACACCGCTATACACGACATTCAACAAAATGGGTCTGACCAGTACCTTCTGGGCTGTCATTTTGCCGTCAGCAGCGCTGCAGCTTCCGTTTACCATTATTCTTACAAGAAATTTTCAAGAAGGGATTCCGAATGAATTGATGGAAGCGGCAACGATCGATGGTGCTACGACAAGGCAGATTTTTATCAGGCTGATCCTGCCGTTATCCAAGCCAATCGCATCTTCCGTTGTCATGCTGACGCTGATCAATGCATGGAATGCATATCTGCTTCCGCTGATCTTCCTGTTAAAACCAAGTATGCAGACTGTTACCTTGCTTCCGACCTATTTCCAAGGAGAATTTACCAATGATCAGACAAAAATTCTTGCAGCAGCAGTGATTACTGCGTTGCCGGAGATTCTTGCGTATCTGTGTATGCAGAAGAATTTTGAAAAGGGTATGTCTGCGGGAGCACTAAAATAGCATGTAACCGGACGGCGAAGCGGCTGTCTGGTTATAAATAAGCGACGGATACGGAGTGCGAAGGCTCATAACAGTATCCGCCTGAGAGTACATTAAGAAGGCAGGAGGTTCGTATGAATCGTAAAGGAATGGATCATGAACTGTGCGTGGTGACCGGTGCGGCCAGCGGAATCGCACGCGCAATCGCAGAACGCTTCATGGAAGAGGGAGCGGATCTGATCGTTGCGGATTATAATCTGGAGCTTGCAAAAGAAATCTACGGCGGCAATCCGCAGGTGCTGGATATCGTCCAGATTGATGCGACAAAAATAGAGGATCTGGAACGGCTGGGAGAGGCAGTTGCCAGAACCGGAAGAAAAGTAAAGGCTGTGCTTCCGATTGTCGGAAACGGACCGAACAATATGATTCCGGATGTGACACCGGAAATGTTTCACTTAACGATGGATCTGAATGTGTTTTCCGCATTTTTTACGGTACAGAAGGTGCTGCCGTATATGTCTGAGAATTCGTCGATTGTACTGATTTCGTCGATTGCAGGTTTCCAGGGAGGAAAAAATGCGATTGTATATAATGCGGCAAAAGCAGCAGTCCGCTCGATGGCACGTTCCTTTGCCGGAGAGCTGGCAGAGCGCGGAATTCGTGCGAATGCAATTAGTCCGGGGCCGACCGAGACGACCGGCTTCAAAGAGCGAAGCGGTATTGTTTCCAATATCCCGCTTGGGCGGATGGGAAAGCCGAGCGAGATCGCAGCAGTTGCGTTATTCCTGGCATCCGATGAGGCTTCCTTTGTCACAGGTGCGGAGGTAATTACTGATGGTGGATTTACAAACAGATAAGGAGAGAGAGATGGCACTTTCATCAACCCAAATAGTGAAGGTTATTGTAGTAACAGATAATCTTGAAAAAACAGTTTCAGCATATAAGATGTTATTAGGAACGGGCAAAGCACCAAAAGAGTTGCCACATAATGATTGCAGAAAGCCGTTTACCACGTATAAAGGACAGCCAGGTGGTGATATGCCGATGAAGGTGGAAAGCGTATTTAGCGATAATTTCTGGTTTGAGATCATTCAGCCGCTTGGTAATAATGATCCATGGGCGGCATGGCTGAAAGAACACGGGACATCTATATGTTCAATCTGTCTTATGTCAGATGGACCGCTCGAAAATGACGAAGCAGTCATGCAGAAGGCTGGCTATGAATCAGTTTTTAAGCAGGAAAAAGGTTATGAGGCATATGAATATTTTGACACCGCAAAGGATCTTGGCGTCCTGGTAGAAGTAAAAGAACATTATTCCTGACCGGCTACATTTGGTCGGCCATCTGGAGAAGCGCTCCTGCGGGGGCGTTTTTTCATGCATTCACCGTTGACAAGCGGATGGCTAAGCGTATTTTCAGAACAGGGTATCTTCATTTTCATCAAAAAGACGGTCATTGATTGTGAACAGATCGAGCCGGTGGAGCAGACCATAATAAATGATAGCATCGCGTTTCCGCTTGGGATAAAGCTCGGCGATCCCACAGAGCCGTAACAGCTCCTGCGTCTCCTCAATGCTGGCCTCAAGGCCGTAGCACAGGCAGAGAAGGCGATTGCGGGAAGGTGTCCGCCTGCCGGCAAAGATCTGGTGCAGATAGATCTCGCTCATACCGGCCTGCTTGGCAAGCGCGGCCTTTGATATATGTTTTTTTTCAAAGAGATGGGTTAACAGCTCTGCAACGCTTTTATTTGCGAACAGTTCTTCATTTTGTGATAAAAACTGCGTCAGATCCGGAGAGTCCATGAGCTCCTGGCGCAGACCGTCTGTATTTTTGTTTTTCATATTGTGTCCTTTGGCAAACCGATCGCTTTTACTTTGTGCAGATTTTTACAAGATTGCACATGAGATTTTATAATGTAAGAGCTGTGGTTTGCTTATTTATAGTTAGTAGGTTACAATAAATAGATTGAGCTGTGAAGCTATGGTGCCAGGGATTATGGGGGTGCAATGCACGGAACAATCCGCAAGGATCATCTTATATATTAAACTATAAAAAATTCTGAAAAGCAATATGCACACCGCATATGGATGCATAAGGGTAAGGTTCGAAAGCATGGATATTTATGACAGCCTTCTGGAGGCCGTCCGTAGCGAATATGATACGGTCAGGCTGATAAAGAAAAGTGAACGGGGCCAGGTATCGCTTGTACGACACAGGGAGAGCGGCACCCGGTATATTTTCAGACATTTTTATGGGAGCAGTGAGGTCTACGAGCGGTTGCTTACAGTCTCCTGCCCCAATTTGCCGCAGATCATGGATGTGGGGGAAAAGGACGGGCAGACGGTCCTGTTGGAGGAGTACATACAGGGAGATACGCTTGGAGAGATCCTGAAGGGCGGTCTGCTTGCGACGGCGGAGGCGAAGCGGATCACCAGGCAGCTGTGCTCGGCCTTATGGGTATTGCACTCCATGGGTGTGGTGCACCGTGATGTGAAGCCGGATAATGTAATCATCAGAGGGCAGGAAGCCGTCCTGATTGATTTTGATGCTTCCAGAGTCTATAAAAATGCAATGAGAGAGGATACACAGATACTGGGGACGACCGGGTTCGCAGCACCGGAGCAGTATGGGCTTTCCCAGTCGGACGGACGGGCAGATATTTATGCGCTCGGTGTGCTGCTCAATATCATGCTGACGGGTGAGCATCCGTCGCGGAGGCTGGCATCCGGCCGGATGGGGCGGATCGTGCAGCGCTGTACGATGGTAAACCCATCCAAAAGATATAAAAATATCCTTCATCTGATGGAGGTCTTATAGGGGGAAGAGGGTATGAGTAAAAGCTGTGTGAAATGTGGGCATCTGCTGCCGGAAGATGCCTCCTTCTGTCCACACTGTACGGCAGTGCAGATGGAAAAGCAGGAGGTAAAGGCGCCGCGGCGGTGGAAAAGAAAAGCGGCGACCGGGCTGGCTGTGCTTGTGATCGCAGCCTCCGCAGGGGCGGCGATATCTATGTACCACAGACCCAGGGTGTATGAAGGCAGTGCACAGATCGTTTATCCCGGGAAGGATAAATCCTATAAGCTCCTGCTGTCATTCTCAGAGGGAGACGGCGTGACCGGGCATGCGCAGGGTGAGCGGACGGATACGATAGCGGAAGGCATGGAGAGTGCACTTCCGTGTCAGCTGTATGTCTTTGATGAAAAGAGCGGGACGCTGGAAGGTGAGGAGTTTACAGATCTGGTCGCATCATGCAGGGTAGATGCGGTACCGCAGGATGGTTCACAAAAGATGCAGTATGTTGAGCCGGTCTATAATGCGAGCTTTCCGAACGCGGCA
>OLNW01003621.1_pt1 | contig 11770 bp, 7 predicted proteins | sample 1672121 | NCBI WGS metagenome assembly OLNW01 (sample SAMEA3136648, study PRJEB25190) | human gut metagenome
CGGACGCTTTCACGCCCGGAAAGCCTACTGTTTTTTCCGTTGGCTTTTATTTTGGTTTTTGCCATCATAATAATAACATTTTTTATTACGGAATAAAAGGGTATTTCCGGGTGTTTTCGGGTTTATTTAAAAATATAATTTCAAATTCTTTAAGTGCATTTGGATGCAATACTTTTCTTGTATAATCAGAATCCTTACCAATATTTTCAGCAACATCCTCCCAAGGCAACCCGTTGATGTAGTAATCACGTAATAGCGCGGAATATGTGTTATTCGGCATACTATAAATTTCGCAACTTATTTTGATTTTCAGTTGCTCCGCCTTTTCCTTCAATGTTTTAACATCAGTTTCATAATCCACAGCCCGCTCAGCATTGCTTGCTACCTTTTGGGAAATAGCTCCATTATGCTGAGGCGGCAATTCGTTGTATGCAGTCGTTATACTTGTAGCCCTCTCTTCACATTGTTCTATAGACCGCTTTAATGATGCTATTTTTTTATCGATGTCTCGTATCTGCAATAAATACTCTTTAGTTTCATCAAGATTCACGCCCTTACCTCCTCGATCCTGAAAATATCAAGCCTTTTACCCGCTCTGATTATGTACCTTCTGGCGGCTCTTGCGGAATCGAACTCCAAGTACCCGTTATCGAGCGTTCCGAGGTAACGGCTGGTCAGCTTATTAAATACACGGTATTTTTTAATCATATCAGTCTCCTTGACCTAAAGTTATATTTTATATCGTCTATTCTGTCAAAGTTACTGGACTGTCCCGGTCTGCCCTGCGGCAGTTTCGCCGCATGCAAAGCTTTTGTCTCTTCCTTTGTCGCTAATCCGTTAAATATTCGCTGTCGCCAAAACCAGTTTTTGCAAATACGCATCTTTCCTTTTCGACGTTAAAATTCATTACTCTTTCCTCCTGAAATTTCCTCAATGCTTAAATTCGTGATATCCGCGCTTTCAACCAACGCTATTGCCTGACCGCATTTCGGACAATAATCAAATTGTCCATCATAATCTATGTCATAGGATGAAGCGCAGCTGGGGCACTCATATATAAGCAAACTACCATCCTCGTTGTTGCCGTGAATCCGATCACTTGCTCCGGCTTAAAATAATCAAGTACCTTTCTGTAGGTTTCGGCGGCTGAATGATGAGCCTCGTCGACTATAACGGTACTGAAATCACAGGGAGAAAATCTGTCAAGCCTTCGGGCTATACTCTGTATGCTTGCCGATACTATTTCTTCGCCCAACGACCTTTCCGACGCCATTTCTATTCCCTTTGAGCAATCAAAGTATTTAAGCGGCTGTCTTACAAGCTCTTCTCTGTGGGAAAGAATAAGCATTCTCCCCGTACGTCTTATGTTTGCAAACGTAACCGTTTTTCCTAATCCGGTAGCCATCTGTACAAGATAGCGTCCGGGACCTTTATCTGACAGAATATCAATACATTCCTGCTGATAATCTCTTAATTTAATATTCAATGTTTTTATCGCTCCTTTTGCTGTATTCCCTGTTCAAGGGCGCAGTTTGCCATTTTCAATACGATCTTCATATCGTCATAGCAAAGAGTAACGGGGATATTATAATCTGTCAAAATCTTTACTATTTTTCCCGAAAGCTTCATCATTTCATTCAGCTTGTAGGGAGGTATGAATTTATACCCTTTTTCTTCAGCTTCTTTCATTTCTTCGTTTAATGTCATTTTTAATCGCTCCTTTGTGTGGCACATGCGGCACTCTGCGGCACTGCTGTTCCACAGCTTAACCCTCGCATTTACGCGCTTTATAACGTGCTGTGGCACTGTGGCACAAAATCGCGCATTATCTCGTCTGGAAAACTTTTTTTATTAAAACGGGGAAATTATAATATATTTGTATATATGTCTTATATATAGGGGGAAAATGTGCCACAGTGCCACACGTCCCGTAAACCTCGCAAATGCGTGGTTTATTCCCTGAGATTTGTGCCACAAACGGGTCACAAGCAAGCCACAAGCGAGCCACAAACGACGCCGCATTATAATAAGTCTTCGTAATCTTCAATATTTATTTCCTCTTCGCCCATAGGCAGTCTCATTACCACGCACTCCACATTAACGCCGTTAATTCGCTTTCCGCGGGTAAATCTTCGCCCTCTCGTCAGAATAAGACCGTTGGTTTTGAGCCATGAAAGCAGCGCTCTGTCGTCAAATCCCGCGTCCTTTGCAGCCTTTCGGAATACCGCTCCGTTTATGTATGCCCAATCGTCCTGAATAACGCCGTATACGTCTGAATTTTCGTTGTCGGCTTTAAATCTGTTAGAATTCATCGCTACCCAGTCACACATATAGCTGTAACCGCGTTCTCCTGCCGATACAGAGGTTTTGGATTTCAAAAAATCTGATATCTGGCTTACCGTTAGACGATTCCCCGTCTTGAATATGATTTCATCCGCAAGCCTGTCGGCAAGCAGAATTGCCGCCGCCGCCATAGCCTGCTTCTCTGTCGTACTTCCTGAGGATAATTCCTTAAAAAGCTTTTCATATTCCGCCTTCGCCTTTTTTATACGTTCGTCCGTCAAGCTTTCAATAAATATTTTACCGGCATGACCGTAATTTAGCTTTATAACCTGCGTAACTCCTATTCCGTCCTTTACGACCGCGTCCTTTGCTTTGCACTCTATGTCGATTACTCGGTTAATGGCTCCCGCGCCGGAATTATCGGCTGTCAGAGGCGATTCTCCGGTCGTAAGTATACAGAGCAGCCATGTAGGCGGCTTGTCGATACCTCCGGTCTTTGTTCCTCTGGTCCTTCCTACTCCCTGCGAAAGCTGATACACATCAAATTTACTTCTTCCGCGGCTGTCCTTTGAAAGCTGAAGCTCGTCAATACACATAGGGATATTATTAAGAAAAGCCGCGGTTTTTTCATGACCTACCTGAGTAGCGTTAAATGTCTGCACATACTGTCCTATGGCCGGATTCCCCCATACTGACGCCGCCAGCATAAGAGCGACCGTCTTGCCCGTTCCCGATTCCACTCCCCAGAGATGAACAAAAAAGCACAATCCCCCGATCTTACTGATAAGCACGCTTGCAAATGAAGCTGCAAGCATTATCTGCGCCGTTATACTGTCGCTCCGGCATTTAACCGCGGTATTTAACCATTTTTCAAAGCTCCCCTTCTGTGATATCGCCTTGTAAATTGTACTGTAATTCGCGTCGCCGTCAAAAATCAATCCTTCCACATAAGGGGAGAAGTCCTGCCCGTCCCCTATGTAGCCCAGTCTTGAAACGCTTTTGTGCTCAGGCAGGGAATCATAATTCAAGGCTTCTATATCGCACAAATACTCGGACAGCAGCTTTGCGCTTTTAGTTGTAACCGATATTCCCACCGCCGCAAGCTTGATAACCTTCGACGCGTCGAAAAGGTCGTTTTTTCCCACTATTATTTTTTTCCACTGTTTGCCTTTGAAGTACGCTATTTTAAGCTTTTCTTCGTTTGTATCAATGTTTACAAGCCGTTCTACCGGTATAATCGGATGCAGACAGGCAATCTCCTGAGCGTCCAGTCTGGTTCGGGAAACTCCGTAGGCGTCGCAGTTCCATTGCCCCGCCTCAAGCTCTAAAGGCTGCTCGGGAAAATCGGTAGGGTGAGTTATGTTTATGTTTTCAGCGGATTTAGCCTTTATAAGACGCAATGATTTTTCATAATTGTTAAACGCTTTCTTAAAATTAGTAAATCCGGCTTTTTTAGCTTTCACCGCCGCACATTCAAGCTGCACCGTTTTTTCAAAAGGGTCTGTATATTTGCTTATTTCCTCATAAGGCGCCGTAGTTGAATAATCCTCAAGACAGTAATCGTATGACAAATCTATCTGATTCTGTGTAAGATATTCGTAATTATCTACCTTATAATCAAATAATAAGCCGTCGAATTCTTTAAGTCTGTTACATTCTGCCGCTTTTTTTCTAAGCGCTGTTAAGGATCGCAGTCTTTCTTCGCTGCTTTCGCTGAAAAGAGCTATATGTTCTATTACTCCGGTTATTCCTTCGGCTTCCGCGCTTTTCAAATCAACGGCGTCTATTTGTTCCTGTGTTATATTAACTCCCCCTTGCTACATTTTAAAACGGTACAGCGTCGTCGCCGAGGATTTCTTCATAATCCGAAAGATTGCCAAGCGCAGAAGGGACGGAATTGTTTTGAGTATTATTTCTGTGTTCTTTTGTAAGTTTATCATTAGGAATAGTAAAGTCGCCGCTTTTAATCCTGTCGATAGAATTTGCAAATCTGCATTTTGTGACAAAGTGATATTCGCCGTTATCCGCCTTAAATTCTTCACGTCCAAACACGCCGCCAAATATTTTACCAATAAGTGATTTTTCATCCCAATTCCATATATATCCCGGATTCGACTTTTCAACACTTGTAGTAAATCTTTTAAAATACTGTTTTGTTATATTGTCATTTTCCGAGCCGTCATCCTTAGGAATAAAAACGTCGAATACTCCTGCGTTCGGCCATTTGGCTTCAGGATTTTTTATGCGTAACTGTTTAAACTTGTTTTCAAAAAAGTTTGCATATTTATCATGATTTATGATATCAAAAGCTATTTTCAATATCGAAAAATCGTTATAGTCTTCTGCTCTTGCTCCCTTAATAGTTAACTCATACCCGCCGACCTCAAGTGAGAGGCCGCCTTCATAAACTTGTAAATCATCATAACCACTGAATTTTTGTATCATTTTATCCTCCGTTATTCTTCATTTTCGTAATTGTTTAAGGCTTTTATAACTTCTGTTATGTCGTTGGGAATTTCATCTGATTCAAACAATCCCATAGGCGATTTAGCAGTACTGTTTTTAGCATGAGTTTCAAAAATGTATTTGCCTCCCACGCATTTTGCAATTAAAACTGTTGTAAATTTGCTTTCAAGGCAAATTTTATCTAATTTTTTACCGCTTGTTTTAATGCGAGTAAAAAGAAACCCGCTGTCATCACGTTCTGTCTGAGTATGAGCTATAAATATGACGGTGAGATCAGGTCTGTACATCAAAGCGGAATCAACTATATCCCAAATGCACTGCGCCAAATCCTGCCATTTGTCGTAACCTTTTTCTTTCATTCTTCTCATTTCGTCAGCGACCATAATCGAGCCTATGGTGTCGATCACAAGCGTTTTTATTTCCGGTCGGCGCTCATTCACAGCATCCATTATTGTACGTACTTTAAGCGGTCGATCTGTGGTATAGTAATTTTTATTTTCTATACTGTAATACTTCTTCCAGCCTCGCCATGACAAGCCTTTTTTATCGGCGTCAATAATGTATGTTTCGGCTGGATTAAGATTTCTTAGCGAGGTTGTCTTGCCGGATCCGCTTTCTCCGGCTATACATATAACGTTTGCCATTATATCCTCCTATTTTATTTGTATATTCAGTTTTTCCGCCAGTGCGCACCCTGGAACGGAAAGCCCGCTGTCAATAAGCTTCTTAATAGCGACTTTATCCGGTTTGGGTTCTCCGTATTTAACAAGTCCGTCATTGAATTCAGCTACTTTATATACGTCAAAAACCTCAACTGATTTTGATTTTCTGAATGATACCGCAGCTTTGGCCGTATTAAATTTTTCTCCATGAAGAGCGTCGGACAGATAATTCTGTAAGCTCTTTAAAAGGGCCGTTTTACCTTAAGGATTTCGGAACAGGCTCATATACCGTAGGTTCAGGCGATTCATGGGATACCGTAACCCTCGTTCCCGGCGATACTACATACAACGCGGACAACGATAATCAGTGGAGCGACGACGTTATAAATTCATCTGATTCCGCATACGTCCAAAGCTGTCTTGGAGCAACGAGGGGCGACAGCAATTTCAATCCCAGTATGGACGCAGACTGCGATAACGTAATCAGTCAGGCTGATCTGGACGCTTTCTGCGCTTTCTATGAAAACCTTGCCGACGATGAATATTACACGCTTTCTCAGTATGTTCAGAGTCTTGACATAAATCTTGACGGAGTAATCAACGATACCGACTACAAGCTTTTAGAGGAATCGGGCGCGTCCGAATCGGAACTGGCGGATTTTAAAAGCGAACTGGATACGGCAAGAACCGTAAATTCATGGGTATATATTTACAACCATGAAATGACGGGCGATGTAATAGTTAATAAGGAAGATTACGAACAAGGTCTTGCAAAAATAAATACATACGCTCAGAAACGCGGACGTTCTGACAATTACTTTGAATACATGGACAAGGATAACAACGGAACAATTGAAAACTCCGACGTTTCATGGTTTTCCGCAGCTTATTCGGCTTCAGGAGATTTGGACTGGGATCACGCTTTCAAAAGAAATCTGAAGGTACTTGCGGGCGGTGAATTCCCCTACAGCTTTAATCTTCACGATACCAATCTTGATTTAAACGGTCAGACTGTTTACGTGGCGGACTGTATGTCCTTTACAACGGATATGCCGCAGTTCTGGTCTGGTAACGGAGCAACTCTCGATATCAACGGCGGTAAGCTTTTAATAGAAAACAACCTTGTGTTCAGAACGGCGTCTCCAGACGGCTGGGGAGGAAATACAGGACAGCTAATGAATCTCAACGGCGGTCAGGTTGTAATCGGACAGCATTTTGATTTCGGTCAGGCTAACTGCTATGATACTATCCTTATGACAAATTCTGCGGATAATCTATATGTAGGCGGAAACTGGACATATATCACGCTTCAGGATATGGAAGGAAAGTGGACGGCAGGACAGATTTGGTTTGCAGGACCAGTCTGGGAAGTCAACGAGCTTTCGGGAGATAAGGCGATCTACTCTTCAGGTACACAGTCCATAATCTTCGGATATGAAGGCGGTAAGCAGACAATTCTCTGGGACAACCCCGAAACATATATAAACAACGAGGACGGCAGTTACAATACGGAACGCAGTTTAAATTTTGACTACGAATTCGGAATCCTTGTAACAAAGGAATTTACGGAAGAAAACTTCTGGTTCAGACCGTGGTGGCGTCCTTATGACCTGCCAGACTATACCCTCTACCGCAAGGGTTGGGAAATCGGCGACGGCGTACATATTGCAACAGGCAACTACACAAAATCCTTTACCGATTTAAGCATTGCCTCTCCCGGAGTCAAATCTGATTTTGTCAGAACATACAACTCCATGAGCGATGAGGAAGGCAGTTTCGGTATCGGTTGGGATTTCAATATCGATGTGAGCAAAATCGTAATTCCTGCCCCCGGTTACTATCAGGTGGTACTCCCCGACGGCTCCAATACAACGTTCAAGGATGACGGCAACGGCGGATTCGAGTGCCTTAACGCACACAGCACAATGACAAAATCCGGCGATGAATACACAATTACAAACGCGGCTCAGTCCAAGTATCACTTCAATTCAGACGGAGAGCTTGACTGGGTCAAGGACGCTAACGGCAATAAGCTTACAATTTCCGCAATGAATAACAATCAGAGAATCGTGACCGATTCTACGGGCAGAAACTACAAAATTACTTACAACGGAAACAGCGAACATTCACGTATTACCAAAATTGAAGATACAGCTGCCAATAGAATTGTGATGTATGCCTACAACAGCGATTTCCAACTTGTATCCGCTGCAAGCGTTTCGGGCGGTACGGAAAAGTATGAATACGACGGAAACGGCAGACTCTGCAAGATCACTAATTGCTATGACGAGGTTACTGATACAATTGTTTACAACGATAACGGATCAGTAAATTATCTCATAAATTCCGCAGGACTCAAGCAGGAATATACCTATGACAAGGCTTTCAAGCAGACAGGTCTGAAAGAGTATGATGGCGATAAGCTTGTAATAACTTTCACTTATGATTATGATGAAAAGCTTTCTGTAAAAACAAATAAGGTGGAAACCGACGGTCAGACATACGAGGTTGATAAAATCACCTACAACATGGTCGACGACGAAAACAAGTATGATGAAATTAAGGAAAGCGTCGACATCATGGGCAATACTACCAAGTATGAGCGTGATGATAACGGAAATGTAATCAAGACCACAAATCCCGACGGCACATTCACTTTAGCTCGTTACAACGATAAAAACATGCCGCTGGTTCAGGTTGACGAGAGCAACAATGTTGTAATTAACGAGTACGATAATTCAGGCGTGAACGTGCTGAAATCATATCAGAGTCTCTCCCCTGTTTCAAATGCGGCTGCAATTGCAGCAAGCGGTTATGATCTGTCGCAGGTAAGCTATGCTGATTATGCAATGACAGTTTACACTTACTATCCTGCAAGCGAAACGGCTTCGATTGCAGGTCTGGTACGCACAATTACCGATCCCGAAGGGAACGTGACCGAGTACACTTACGGAACTTCCGGCAATGCAAAGGGACTGCCGATAAAGAAAGTTATTAAGGATGGAAATACTGTTGTAAACTCGGTTGAGTATGAATACAACAATCAGCTTCAGGTATCAAAAGAAAAAACAAGCGTTGATATTTCCAAGAATATTTACGCTGTAAAGGAATATGAATACGATAAATTTAACAATGTAACAAAGGTAAGCGATTTCGGTACGGGAAATACGGCTGCAATTACGATTTCGGAATATGATAAACTCAGCAGAAAGACTGCCGAGTACACCCCTAATTATTCTGCCGATAAGAGTCATGGAACTCTTACCTCATACTATCCAAGCGGCAGTGTTAAAACACAGACCGACGCACTGGGTAATGTAACTTCATTTAAATATGACGCATACGGAAATATTACAGAGAAAACTAATCCCGACGGCACGATAAATATTGTTGAATACGACGGTTTACAGCGTGAAAAAGCAACGTATTTCAAGTGGAAAGCAGCCGCCGAAAAACAGATTCTTACTTCAACGGATTATGAATTTGCAAAGAATCACAGCTTTGACGTTTACGCTGCTCTTGATAGTTCGTCATCGAAATCATGCAGCGGACTTAAGACAATCAAGACCGCATATATCACAGCCAATAAGCAGGTTGTAACGGAAACTCTTGCAGATTTCAGAGGCAATGCGGTAACGGAAAAGACCAACGGCGAAACCAAGCGTACAAGCGCGTATTACGCCAACGGACAGCTTGCCCGTCAGACTGACGCTCTTAACAATACCACAAAATATGAGTATAACAAGCTTAACAAGCTGACAAAGACATATACTCCTTTTAATACTGATAAAAATTCCATAACAGAAAATCAGTATGACAAAAACGGAAATGTTATCAAAACAATTCAGACTGTTCAGAAGGAAAATTCGAATACTCCGAAGTACAGCGTAACGCAGAATCAGTACAACGCAATGGGACTGCTTGAAAAAGTAACTCTCAGCGACGGTACTGCAAACGGCGAAAAGAATATTTCAAAATATTTCTACAACAACGCAGGCGTTCAAGTTAAGATGTACACAGGCATGTCGTCTGAATCAGATACATCATATCTCACAACAAATTATGAGTATGACAGCTGGCTTAGAGCGGTAAGAACAACCGACAGCACAGGCTACAATTCCGGTACGATCACATATGATCTGAACGGAAACGTACTCACAAACACGGACGCTAACGGAAATGTGACAACTAACACCTATGACGCTCTCAATCGTGTGCTTACTTCAAATACGGTAAATTCAGGCGATTTTTCAAAGAATATCAGCAAATCGTATACCTATGACAGCATGGGAAGAATAACTCAGACAGTTAGCAACGGACTCACAACAAATACCGTTTACGATGATCTGGGCAGGAAATATACCGAAACAGAGTATGACGGTAATGGTTATGCAGTATTCAGAGGATTTTTCTATGAGGGTGTTTCGCAGTATGTAAGCAGAGAGCTTACAGGCAAGCCTAATCTTCTCAACTATTCTGAAAAGACATACGAATATGATGGAGAAATGCGTGTAGTCAAGGCCAAGGAATCAGGAAATGAAACTGTTTCATATACCTATGACGCAAACGGCAACAAGAAGTCGGAAACCCTTGCAAACGGCGTAGTTTCCACTTATACCTACAACAAAGCGAACAGAATTACAAAGATTGAAAACAAATCCGGTAATACTGACATATCAAGCTACGAATATTCTTATTATTTAGACGGTTCTGACGCTTGCAAAATACGCAGTGAAAGTGGTATAATAGAAACGACATCATATGAGTATGACGGTCTGAAAAGGCTGACTGAGGAAGCTGTTAAGATTGGAAACAACACGACAGATACCTACACATACGAATACGACGATTACGGCAACCGTTCCAAGATGACGGCAGAAGGTACTGAGGATTATGTAACCGAGTACAGCTATGTTGATTCCAACGGCAAATACACTGCGCTGCTTCAGAAGGAAGTAAAGACTGTTGAAAATGAAGCTGATGAAAATCTGATTAACTTAAATCCGGCTTCAAACATAAAGCAGACGGTTTACGCCTACGACGCTAACGGAAATCAGATCACAAAGGCTGCCGAGGGCAAGACGGAAACCAACACTTATGACGGTCTGAATCAGCTGATTGGTTTTAACGACGGTGAAACGACTGCAAGCTACAAGTACAATGCAAGCGGGTTACGTTATGAAAAGACTGTTGACGGTCAGAAAATTAACCATGTCTGGGATGGCAATAAGCAGATTGTTGCAGATGTGGTTGATAACCAGTTCTATGAGGCAGATTGTTACATTAGAGGTACAAATCTTGTCGCTAAGTACAATTACTGTAACGGCAATAAGTCCGAGTATACCTACTATACGCAGAATGCGCATGGCGACGTTGTAAATCTTACGGATTCGACTGGTGCGGTAACTAAGACTTATAAGTACGATGCATTCGGTGTTGAGAAGAATATTGATGATTCTGATACTAATGCGTTCAGATATTGTGGTGAGTACTTTGACAAGGAAACTGCAACTGTTTATCTTAGGGCGAGGTATTATGATCCGAGTACTGGTAGGTTTACGCAGAGGGATAGTTTAGCCGGAAATATTACTGATCCGTTAAGCCTTAACCTATATACGTATTGTGCTAATAATCCTGTTTTTTTCTGCGATCCAAGCGGTCATTTCGTAGTCGAAGCAGCTTTAGCTACAACAGCGGCAGCGGCTATGACATGGTTGGCGGCATCAGCTATCGAATCCTCAAGGTCAAAAACACAAAGTTCCACATCAAACAAAATAGTAAATGCATTTTCAATAGCGGCAATTACAATTATATCGCCAATTAAACCTATTTTGACATATGGTGCAAAAGCCCCTGAGAATACCCTTCCAGATGGTTTAGCGTCTAATTTCTATACTACAAGTGCAGCTGAACAAACATGGTCACGATGGGGATATAACCCAACTTCATTTAAATTAAGGAATTATACTAAATTAATTACTAAAGCCATCACATCCTCTATTTCTCAGATAGTATCAAAAACAATTTCTCAGAAAAAAGCAAATAATCAAAATGTTTATCTTCTTTATGATGAAGAAACTGATCAAATAGAGTATGTTGGAAGAACCAATAATTTAGCAGCAAGAAAAGATGCACATAAATCTAAGTATTCATCAAGAAAAGACTTGGAAATGATACCGATAGCCAAAAACATTTCTTACGGAGCAGCGCGAGGACTGGAGCAGTGGGCAATTGAATATTATAATACATATAATCCGGTCAGGTTTGGCGGGAATGCATATAACAACCAAATAAACGGTATAAGTCCCATTAATCCATTAAGAGCAATTTTCTTTGCGGACGCTGTCCCATATGCTTCA